>Ga0206917_1009_pt1 | contig 70581 bp, 45 predicted proteins | sample Alteio_BWOrgHeat_68_FD_152931 | JGI IMG/M metagenome (GOLD analysis project Ga0206917, IMG submission 152931) | Enriched cells from forest soil in Barre Woods Harvard Forest LTER site, Petersham, Massachusetts, United States -... | ecosystem: Environmental > Terrestrial > Soil > Temperate forest >...
AGTGCAAGCTGCAAAGCTGATGTATGAGAGCAGTATACTCCCGGCTTCAATCCACTATCCAGAATGGACTGAACCCAGGCTGCGTAGTAGTCCAGCATCTCGTCTGGCAGCGCACCACCTAGTTCGATATCGAGGTAAATCGTCGCTAGCGGCGCAAAGCCCGCGCTGACCGCGAGGTTTGCCGCGTCGGCCCCGTCGGCTGTCCCCTGACCGGCGCCCAATAACGCATCCCCAGCTTGCCTGCCGACATAGATGGGCGCAAATCCCCAGCCTAATTGCGCTAATGCATTCCGATAACCATCTGGCGCGAACGAAGGCATCCAGCTTGTGTCGGGATGGTGCGGCGCCGGAGCAAGGTAAAAACCAGTCCACATCAAATTCGTGTGCGATTTCAACCACTGCATCTTATCGAACCCCGGAAACGTGTAGGTATCAAGTCCTGCGAATGTTGCCATTGCGGCTCCTTCGGTCAAGCTTAGAGAAATCGCTGCGACAATAGCTCGCTAAAACCAGCTACGCGCACAGAAAACGACGAGCCACGGAGGCCTCAGGTTATACGCGCTCCAATTTCGATTATTTTCGCCGTAATCTGGCAAAGATAATTGCAAACTGGAAGACGGCAGTATAAATTCCCCTCCGTTGGGGTCAAGATGCAACGCAACTTAAGGGGTTGCTTTGACAGCGTGCCCTTAGAATCTGCTTCTTGCGTTGAAGCTTCAGACTCTAACTGATTGGGTCATTGGGATTCTCCAGTCGCTCAATCGACGCGTGCTCTTGCCAGCTTCGAACAATTCGAAGTGCCGTGTTCATGATTCGGAGCGTGCAGTATGCCTCAAGACCCGTTCATTGCCGTTCGAGTATTCGGAGAATTTATATGGCCTCCGATCTCCGGTGCTACTGGAACAGCTAAGGGGACGGCATCGATCGTTTATTTCGAGGATACGCCGCAGTATGGCAAAGCATGTTTTCTTTGGGAGCCGCCAAGTAATAATCCCGGTCAGACGATAACTCCGACGAATCAACTTCCCGATTTCAACGACGCGGATACGGCGAATCACACTTTTTGCGTGTGGCTGGAGAATTTTAATGCGACGCTCTCCTTCTACAACGGCTGGTTTTACGAGCAGTTCCGCCTGCCGGATATATCGAGCAATGATCTGCGTAGCGAACTCGCCGTAAAAATCGCCTTGGCAGTCGATGGTGCGTCGACCACTCAGCCTACTTTGGTAGTGAGGAACACTGGGGCCAGGGTGCGGTGTGCAATCCCACGAATTACCGCTGCACCGGAAGTAGTGGTCCCGCCAAACGTGAATTCGCCTCGCCTGCAGGAACTACCGCTCCCAGCGCACGATACTTGGTCGTCACTGGCTGATGCGCTGGATGATGAGCTAACGAACGATGATCCTCCTAATACGATCGACCAAGCCAACGCATTTTTGTCGATCATCGGCGAGGACGACACGGTCCAAAGCCACACCTTCCTTCCGTACCACGAGCACCTGCGCGCGGGTGCGACGGGGGTGCGATATGAGTTGGGTCCAATTTACGCGCACGATTTAGATGACGCAGGGGCTTTGCGCGAGGAAAACTTTTCGCTTGTCGTGGTCCTCGACGGATCGAATCGTACGCGAGTTCATTCTGGTCGTGACAGTTTCTTTTTGGTCGCGACCATTTCATGGCCGATAAAACCTGGATCGTTTTGGAGCTTAGCGGGGCCGACAGGCAATATTGATGTGCAATTCTTTCCGGAGGTTAAATGGCGTTCCGATCTCAATTTAAGTATTGCGGTTGACGGTATCGCGACGCCGCATGGTCTATTAAGAGCGGCTGATGGTAGAACAAAGATAGCCCTGACGGACATTGCGGGCATCGAAGGTGGGTTGCTCGATTGCGCGCTGCCGGACTTCGGCGACGAGCTTACGGGAAATAGCATCCCCTTCTTCGCACTCGCATTTTCGACGATTACCGGGAGGCAGTCGTTAGGAGAACCGATTGAAAAATCGGAGTTACGCACAGATGGGCTCGTGCCTCGATGCATCTCAGCGCTGTCTCCATTTTCGGCGGAGGACAATGAGACTTATGGGCTGGACTTTACCGCCAGTCTGCCGAATCTCGATCAATCAGTACAGTTTCCTGGTCCGCAGAGATATCAGTTTAGGCTAGTTCATGGAGTTTCATCTAAAACCAGTTCGAGCGACGGTAGTCGCCTCTTGATGTACTTCCATGTTTTCGAGAGGAATGTGCCCAACAGCAGTAATTTGGCAGGGCAGGTAAGCGGGCTATCCTTTGACGGTTTCGGAAAACGACTGCTTGTGCAGGGAGATGATGCTGGCAACTCCAGTCTGGCAATTTATCTCCCACTCGATGAAGTTGCTTCGAACACGCTGGGCTCACGTGTGAAAGTTGATTGGGAGTGGTGGCTTGGGGTCAGCAGATTTGTGCCGGTAAGGGGCGACGTAGGCTGGGGCGATCGACAAGACCGGTCGGTTCCACTGCTCGTGCGTCCACAAGAAGGCTCGTCTCCCGCTCAAGAAACCGCTCCTTTTGTTCTCCAGGCGACAGAGTCGATTTCCCCGCGCGATGATCGCCACTTGGTCTGCAACATTCTCGAGAATTCATTGAAAAATGATTCGTCGCTGGAAAAATACACGCTGTTAGCGCGACAGCCTTGGAGCGTACTGCGATTCGCACGAACGCCCCTGACCGCGCTGGGCGATGAAGCAAACGCAATTGTCGCCACTTACGACAGCGACGAGCGAACGTGGCTCTTCAAACTCGTTTCCCCGGAATATCATTTCGAGTTTCAGCCTCAAGCAATTGGCGAAAGCGCCGACAAGCCGAGGTATCTTGAATTACACGACATCAACGCGTTCGACCCGCCGGCAGCGGCTCCTCCGCTAGCGCCACCGCCACCCTACCCGCAACTTCGCCAGGACGATGTGCGGACTAATCCGGATAACTCGCTAAATGTCGTGCGGCCCGTACCTTTAGCCCAAGGCAACGATTTACCGCGCCGAAGCTATTTGGTTGAGTGCCGCTTCGGGCCATCGCTCGATTTGTGGGTGAAGCCAAGCGATTTGGAGCGAGGGTATTTCTTGGCTGAGTGGAACGCGGCCGAACTCTTCCGTCAAAAGAATGATTTTGGATTGGGTGTCGCGCTCCGCGCTTTGCGGGGGGAATTCTTATACGGCCTAGCTGTCGGCGTTGATCCTACGCGAGAGGACGGTCTCGCCAGAATAGCCAGAGTGGCCGAACTTGAAGCCCTGACGGGAATTCTACCACAGGAGACGTACGGCCAATCGCCAATTAGTGACGACGTTGCTCACTTGCTTTCAGAGCGTTGGCGGATAGTGCGCGCTATTCTGATGGCTCGCCATGAGCGCTTGGAAGTTTGGACTCCAGCGTACGACCAGCCCCGACCATTTGTGCCTTCACGATTTGAAGCCGGGGCCTCATTTGCCTTACGAACGACGGCGCTGCTTCGAAACCCAACCTTGGAACGAGACGATCTGCAAGTTAGCCCTCTTCCCACGCAGGCCAACGAACTGCGCATTAAAAACGACCGAGGCTTGTCTGGCGGAGCGTTGTGGCCCATTGAATCGCGACCGCATTGGCAGGCGCTTCAATCCAATCCTTCGTACCACGAGGGTCGTATCGAGCGAATCGCCATCAGCCCCACTGGCGGCGACGCGGATCAGTCCGCCAGCTTTATGGAAGGTTTAGTCACCATTGCGAGCGAGACGCGCTCAGGCTTTGTGCAGAGACAGCGAGTCGAGATTTTGGGACGAATCGGTGTCTTCTGGAATCGGGCGAAACACGTTGTCATCTACGATCGGACAGTGAACCCGTCCGAACAATTCGCGCCCGAAATCGAACCTGCAGACACTTTCAAATGGCATCTCTCCCGTTCGCGGCGGGCTGTGATCCGAAAGGTGATGGAGTATATCGAGTTGCTCGAGCCTGTCCGGGGCTTTCCGGACGATACGACGGCAAAAGCGACGAGTTGCGGATTTCTCGACTCGGTGCGGATGCAAAAAATTATCTTTGTCGACAGCGCATGGGGGCACGATATTGAAGACCCCTCCGGCGCGCAGGGTTATGTTATCCCTCTTTGGAACCCGACAGCGGCGAGAAAGCGGCCGAATGTTTATCCGTTCCCCAACGTCACGTTTGTGACGCTTGGCGAGGGGAAAGAAGATAGACCATTGGTACCGCGACAGTGCGCCAACCCCGAGAATGTTTATTTCTACGCACAGGCATACCCAATTGAAGGCGACACAAACAAGTGGGCGCCGGTATTTGATGTCGATTATGGGCGATTGGAAAACCCAGTCGACGTTGAAAGGGCGTTTGCCGCGGGTGGAAACTTGCATGGCGCACCGTATCAAGGGGCGGACGAAGTACCGGTAGGCCGAAAGCCTTCGCCGCATCGCGTGCTGCCCGGTCATCACCGGTTCACCTGGCGACTGTTGCCAGACAGCGCTCGCACAACACTCAACGCTACTTACGGCGCCAAACCAGTCTACGGGAATGTCGAATCGATCACGTTTTCGCGTAATACAAACGCGACGCTCGAAACGGATCCTAACCTGGAAATTCACAAACAACACGCGGAGGGCATTGCTACCTTTTCGATGGCGGCGGGCGTCGTAACGCACCACTTGGCAGAGCTGAAGCAATTAGCCAGCGAATTCGGGGCTCAAACAAAAACCGCGCCGGGTCAACAAGCGGTCGTCGACACCGTTGCCGATCAGCTCGTGGGCCTTAAGGCAACGTTGGCTTCGGCGAGCGCAAAACTTGCGACCTTTTCCACTCAAGCGAATGACATTGTTACGAATGTGCTGCATCTGGATCAAACGCCGCTCAATTGCAACACCCTGAAGCAACGCTTGGCTTCCGATATCCATCGCAAGTTGCTCATGGTGGCGCATGAAATCGATCAGTATCAGGATACGGTACTATCCTGGGTCACGAACCTAGTGGAGACTCCACTTAAGACCGCCTGGGATCAATACGTTGGAGTAGTTCGGTTAGCGAAAGACCATCTAATCCGCGCAATTTCCGATGTGCTTGTCGCGGATGCTAAGGTCGGACGGATCATTTCCAGTTTGCTTGCCTCGGCGCACACGGACGTACAGAAGGTTCTCGGCGATGTCGAGCTTTCCGCGCGGATCGTGCATGGCATCGTCGCCGATATTGACGACACCCTCGCACTTAGTGCACGACGTCTGCAGGACATCGTTTCTACATGCGGGAATGCCGCGGATTGGACGGCCAGTCGCTATGATCGCGTGCGGGAGCAAATTCGAGAAGAGCTAAGCAGCCTGCCTTTGCAATTGAACAGCGTGACCGCCGATTTTTCTCAGCGTTTGGCTGCTGAACTGGGGCCGGCGGGCTGGGTCTTGGCCCAGGAGCTGTCTCACGAGCTCGCCAGTCGCCTGGCGACACTAATCGACGGTCTGCAGCTCTCAGTTAAAGTTACGTTTGATCAAACCACTCCCGCCGCCATCGTTACGCCGTGCGTCGTCGCGATGCAGAACGCGCAGAAAGATTTATCCAACCTTGAGGCGCGACTGCGCGACAAACTGAACACTGCCGACGCCGCATTCCAAAACAGTGTGGCGGCAACAACAAACCAAATCCAACAAGTCGTTCAGACCGTCTTGACTTCCGCCGCAATTGTCCCGGCGCTCATTGAGAGCCTGGGAATGGAAGTCATCGACGCGATCGATACTTTATGGACCCAAAACAAATCGATCGGCAATGATTTACTCAAGAAGCTTAAGGACCAGATTACATCGAATGTTCCTCGACTTGGGGAACTGATCACTAGCAATAAAATGCTCGAGCAGATTCAAGCGAAACTTCTTGAAGACGTCGGGGGCCTTTGTAACGCGCTCCAGAACGTTCAAGTTGCCGTCGTGCCCGCAAATCTTCGGCAAGATCTGGAACAATGTCTCACCCCCATTACCAATGCAATTACCAATTTGCAAAACGCTGCGGACGATGTCGCAAAAATAAAAAATGCTGTGTTGCAATTGGAAACCGATTTTCTGCTAACTGGTACTCCAAACGTGCGTGATACGTGCCTGAAAGCGGGTGCCCTTGGCCAGGTCTACACTGCCCGGGTTATGGAGAGTTTCTCCCGGGTATTCCATAGCTCGATGAATTCGGCTCCATCGAATGTACTGCGCCTGATGGCCGCCGCCACTGCCGCTCCGGAAATTGCGCAACTGCAATCCAACCTAGACCGCATGCGCTGCGCCTATGATGACTCCAAAGTTCAAATAACCAAAATACGCGCTGCGCTTTCCAAGCTGGGCGACGCGCTCAAAGCACTCGGCATCGATATCCCCACGGACGAGTTAACAGAAAAGTTCGAAATACCCCAGGAGGTCCTGAAAAATTACGACATCAGCAAACTGTTTCCCAACTTTGCCGGGCTGAACTTGCGCGGTCTTCTGCCAGACGTTAAAGTCCCGGACGCCAAAGACGCTATCCGAATCAGTCATGATTTTGATCGCAAGCAGTTTCGGGCGTGGGTGCAAGTTGACGTTAAGTACCCGATTAAGGGGCGCAAAGAGCTGTATTCGTTTGGCCCATTCGCGGTGTATTTCCGAGACACGACTCTGACGGGCATCATGCTCGCCGAGGCGTCTCAGGATTCAGACGGTACACAAACCACCGCACGCTCGCAGATCGACACGCATATCGACGTGGATGTCGGTGGCGAAACAATGTTGTCGTTGGAAAAAGTCGCCGTTCATTACGAGCAGGGAAGTGGGCTGAAGTTCGAATTCGATCCCAAAAGCATCCGCCTCCACGCCGCGCTTCAGTTCGTGCAGGACACGCTCGGCGGTCTTATTGGTGACGAAATCGGCGGCCTACAGATTATCAAAAACAATGGGATCCCTGTTGGCTTGCAACACGTATTTACCTTGCCAACGATCAGCATTATGGCGGGGACCTCTGGAATTTCTAACATTCAGCTTTCGAATGTCTTTCAGCTGCTTGCTTATCCTGACTTCGTCATTACCAATCGCTTTAATCTCTCGAGGCCCGAGCTACCGTTCATCTTCTCGTTTTTCATCGTCGGCGGAAACGGTTTCATCATCATCGATGCAACCTACCGTCCGCTGGACAGCTCTTTAACGGTGGGGGTGGAATGTGCGGCCGGCGGTTCGGCCTCGTTGGGACTCGCGTTGGGACCTGTCAGCGGTTCCGTTTTCATTGCTTTTGACCTGGTCATTACTTACCGCAAGACGATCGGCGGAGGAAAAGCGTCCGGCGATGGACTTACGGTTTCCGTGATGCTGGTAATTGCCGGCAACGTTTCGCTGTGGGGAATCGCTGAAGTTTTCTTGGGCATTCTGTTGCGTATCTCGTATCGCGAGTCCGGCGCAATCGATGCGCTAGGCTCGCTATCTGTTTCCGTCAGGCTGTGCCGGTTCATTACGCTTAGTTTCAGCACGTCGGTGCAATATCAACTTAGAAACGGGCGAAGCGAAACCACGACTAATTCAAGTACATCCGTGAGTGCTGATCGGGTGCAAGAGCTTAAAGATAGAGCTAAGCGGTTGGAGGATGCACGCGCATGAGTACGCCGCCATCGATTTATGTAACGGTTACGATCGAACCGCCCGACTATTATTCCCTTGCGACGGATGAATCGTGTTTGTCCGTGCATCTCGCCTTCGACGCCGACGACGAGGCGGCGATGCAGACACTCCTAAACACACCTGGTTGGACCTTCACGCCTTATCGACTCGGCGTCGGGGGCGCCTCCGCGACGCCCGTCTCTGCGGCTGATATAGCGATCGTCCAGGAGTGGTCAGCGCCCCAAGACATCGATGGGGCAAGCATCTCAAACTGGTTAAACGACCGAAAGTCGTTTGAGAACGCACCACCGAGCGATGTTGTCTCTGCCGATCGAGCCAATGCACTAGGAACCCTACTCGGCAGCGTGGGGTGGACCGCCCCCGTGCCGCACTCAGCGAAGCTCATGAGAGTCATCAAGCTGAAGAATATTGGCTCCGTTGCCGTGAGCGATTTATTCCTGCTTCCCGCAAACATTGGAAACATACCCGCCCTCACAGTAACACCGTCGTCAGGTAGTCAGAAAGGCCGGCAAGTAGCAGTCGTTGTGAATGATGGCGGGCCCTACAACGGATTCACTTTTATTGCGAATGAATTATTTTGGACCTTCGCGGAGCTTGGCATCACACTACCCACTAACGTCAACGAGGCACTTGATCCCAATGCCTTTCCCGTGCCCGTACGCAAAGACGGCTACTTATTTAGCGTGCGTGCCGAGGATGATTTTCGCTTTCTACAAGCGTTCGAATCGCGAGCTGCCAGCTTATTTTCATGCCTGCCAGCTCTTCTCGACCTCGACCCGAAATTGCTCGACGCGGTTGCCACGCAAGATCTGGGGCGACTGGCATTTGCGGCCGCCCTCGACCCACTCTGGCTTTCCCTTCTTTCGCCCGGCGCCGATTCGCGCGAGGGCGCACTACTCGCTCCGCTGATGCGTATTTGCGAGCAGCAAGGCACTTCACTCAGTGCGAAGACCGTCTTTCAGAAATGGATCCGTGACCAGCTCAAACTGCTCACCCTGGCGGATCTCCTGGATGGAAGTGCAGCAATCCTGAAAGATCTTTTCGCTTTACCCACGAATTCCGACAGCCTAAACACGGCGCTTCAATCGCTGCGGGCAATGTCGGCGACCCTGCAGCAGGAATCGGGCTTGGAACAAGTACTTGATCGCGTGATGAACAATCTCGCAATCAAGGCAACAACGGCGGGTCACCTCGAATATTCGGATTGGATCGCTGAATACCGTCAGCTTCTGAAGGGGCCCTGGAATGCGACAGACGCTGTTAGACATGATTATGGGCATTTGCTATCGGTCTGGCTGACAGATGAATCGCGCGCCCACTCGCCTGCTTTGGCGCTATACGATGTTGCCCATGATGCTGACCCGTATACGCAGCGACTCGCAAACGGCGCTGTAGCAAACAGTTGGTACAACCGAATTAAGGACAGCGTGCTCGCGGTCAACACCGGGGTCACGGATGTCGATGCAATTCTTAAGAAAGCATGGGAGCAAAGTGTTAATCGTGCGCTCGGAAGTACCGTGCAAAAGTCATCAACGCGTTTCGTCCCCGATCGTACGCCTCAGCCGATCCCGATCTCAATTGCTGCGAGTCCCTCGGCCGAGAAGCTAGATGAATTTACGGCGATCTTTAACGGCACGGCCATCGTTCTCAAACGCGACACGCAGGATTGGGCGCATGCCAATTTGATTTCCTTGTATCCCTTGGAGTATGTGGCGGGCAACTTGCGTTACAGGACATCGTGGGACCCGGGTAAGGTTGCGCTAAAGCCTTTCTTGCCTGTTTCCATGGACGGCCGCCAGGAAATGTTCGTTCCCTTTTACGGTCTTCCCCTGGCTAGTCCGGCCTTTGCGGGCACGGGTGGGCCAGGATTGGAACCAATCGAACTGGACGTTTTCAAGGATCCCTTGAGTAGGCCCTTCTATAAACAGAAAGATGTCGAATTCACGGGGACCGCTTTTCAAAAGCCACCAAGACTAGGGTACGGATATCCGTACTTGGCCCGTGCAATAGCGCTTTCCAAAGCCGGCGTTCCTCCTAAGGAGTTGCAGAATGGCGGTGCTGGTCTTCCATGGGTCCTAGATCCCGCCATCGACTTCTCCGCTGTACCTAACCCTGATGAAGTCACGACCCGGTTCAGCTGCCAACGCCGCACGGCGATCGGTTCTAATACGTTTGGCTCTCGCCCTCCGCAGCGAATCGGTGCGGATTATCCTGATGTCTTTCCGCTTGCGCTGGATTATCCGCGAGCTTCACTCTTAGCTGGTAAGGGCAGCGTCAGCATTCTCGATTTGTTCCGTCGCACCGATGGTGTGGGGCAACTTCTGAGTCCCGCAGCGAACAAGAACCGCACGTTCACTCTAATTGGTCATCAGCTTGCGACCACAGATAATAACGCGTTGCTCACCGTAAACCTGGAAGTGTACGCAGATGCGAATGTTGACCTGGAAGCGGTGCCTTTAGCCAGCTTATCGCTCGACCGTATTGGTCTGGTTCCCCTTCTTGGACAAACCTGGACGATCGAGATAATTTCAAACGATGGCACTCCTTCGCCGCCGGCGCCCAACCTGCTGCAACTGAAAATCAACGCGGTCTTGGATCCCGATGCATATATCTGGGTTCGGCTGCGGTTTACAACCGCCGCTGATGGCGCCGCGTGGAGCTTCGGCGCACCGGAGCCGAATACCGAGGATAACCCGGGGGCCGAGCAAGGATCTCACCCTCCAATTCTCCTCGTTGCCGACGACAATACACGCTGGGGACGTCCCTTCACAGATGCGACACGATTTGAGTGTGTCCTTTCGCGCACGACTTGGCTCGACTGGGAGCGCTGGTTCAATAACTCCACGCTGGCGATTAATGGCAAACCAAGAACTCCTTTGATTTCCGATGGGGCCAAAGTATTCGGCGAGGCCTCGATCATGCGCGGGGAAGATTCAACAGGGCAACTGTCGAACCTGCTTGATCGCCTGCCGGATCCCGCAGTAAGCAAGTTACTCGTCGAACTAGCACAAGTTGATAGTATTCCAGGATCAACCTCGTACTGGTCGACCGGTGCAATTGTTCTCGACGCGCGCGATTGGCTGCGCAGTCAAGACATTCCTAGTGAAGCAGACCCGGTCGAGTACTTCAATCATTTATGCTCAACCCTAAAAAATATCGATCGTCGATTCCGCATTAAATTCAGCGTGACCGGCGGCAGCTGGAATTTGAGCACTACACAAATAACTGAGGACAGCGAAACCTACGATCTTGTGAATGTAACTGTGCCACCGGGAGCCGTTGCCAAGCTAACGGTCAAGCCTTTAGTAGACGAGCAGCTCTTCGACTTGGCGGGTGCGGATGCTTCGAAGCCCCTTTGTGCTGGATTGCTTCAGCTGGCGACCGGCAAGTATTCAGTCGGCGGCGCGGAATACATGGTCTTCCCAGGAGCAGAACTCACAGTGGAAGGGATGTTCTACACAGCGTGGATTCCAGGCTTTGACACGGATTATAAGAACACCCTCAAGTACCAATTCGAGGTTCAGTGTGCAAAGGAATCACGCGGGTATCGGATCGTCGAAGTCACTGCGAAGCAGGCCGTCGATTTGGCACGTTCCTTCTCGCACGTAGACGTTCGTACGCAGCGTTGGCGGTTTTCCGGCCGCCCGATCTACCACTGGATTAGTCCGAGAGATTATCGAACGAATAATGTCGGCAATGGTGCTCAGGAAATTGCGATGGAGCTGGATCGCGAGACGCACGCAGACCGGGTCTCGCTATTCGAATCGCAGCTCTTTTTTGAACGCGACGACCTAGATTGTCAGATAACGCGTATTCGGCTGTTAGGCGCCGGAACGGAGCTTGCAAATATCACGTGGGAAAGCCCATCCGCCACCTATTATCGTCACGGCTTTACTCTCATTTCGCGTTATGCCGGTGCCTTACGCGATTTTGAGAAGGATTCAGTGTGGCCTTACGGACCAACACCCTGGAATCGCTGCTGCGCTATCCTGGCGGATGCCAGCCGAATCGACGTTACTTCGCCTCAAGTTAGGTGCCTCGTTCCATTGTCAAACGACACTGTGAAACTTCTGAGCGACTCTAGCGAAGTTGTGATGCCCCAGTACCCAAACATGAACGCGGCAGCTCCCAGTCCCCCCCTTGCCTGTGTGTTGGAAGAGAAACCATTTGCAGTAGGGGGACTGGCCGACCGTATTCTTCCAGAAATTCTCACCGGGGTTGGTTACGGCTTTGAAAGCCCCGACGGGTCAGTGCAACCGCTCGATACGGGCAAGGAAACAAGCCGCGACGGGCGATTGGACGGCCGTTCCTGGAAGTACGATCCTATTTCGTATCGGCTCGACCCATCGCACTTTTTTGCTCTCGAACCGGAGGGGCCAATCGGAACCCATTTCGAACGCGCCACAGTGCCGGCTCCGGCCTGGGCAAATTGTCAGTACATGCTCAAGCCGAGAACCGTCAGTGACAAAAAGCGCCTTCCCGACGAATCCTTTTTCGGAGTTCGTCTGCAGCGCATTCTTGAGCCGGAGTGGGTGACGCGCACGGCGGCCGCCGATCCGGATGCAAATAACCTGCCACTTTTTGAGTCATGGCAACTATCGATGCGCGGTTGGGCAGGTCCAGCAGACCAGAATCCGATCGATCTCGTTTCCGTGGAGGATAGCGCCGGCGCGGTTACTCCGGTCGCCCAATGCATCCTGCAGGACACCTTTCTCGTTTTTCGCTTTAATCGCCAACTACTTGGCAAAGGTTACACTGCGAACAATGTGATCGTATGCGCAGTTCCGGCCGAATTCCCTTTGCCCGAATTGCGGCTTCAGCATCTTAGCCGGGGCGACGGACGATACATCCTCTCGATTTTGGCAAATGCCCAAGATGCGCTACCGAATGCAAACATCGAACGTGGGAGCAGTAACTTCCCTCTGCTCCTCGCTCGGGTCGAATGGAAAACAAATGACGATCTTCAGCTGACTACCGACAACGTCCACCTCAAGTTTTACAAACCGCCTAGCGCGCATCTCGATCAGTTCGACATCTCAACGCTAAGCAGCAGTCCGGCAACCGTACGTGAATGGGGACGTACTGCGAAGAACGCCGACTGGGTCCATCGTTTCGACGGTACCCAATGTAAGCCAATCCCTATCGCGACCTTGGAAGCAGCCAAAAGATTGAGCAATGCCGGGGACAAGCTTGTATTCAGTAATACAGACAGCTCATCGCTATGGCTCATGTCATCGCTGGCCGACTCGCGACAGCCACTTCACATTCAACGCCATTTAGTCGCCGTGTTCACCAAGCGTTCGCGCGGAGACGGCAAGTTATTCGACCTATACCTTGGCGCAACCATGATTAATGGCCAATTGCCGGCAATCGCTAACGCGCGACCTGCCACAAAACTTCAGCTCCACGAACTTGAAATTCCTTCAGCAATCGTTGCTGCGGGAGTTGCGCTAACGGAATTCGAATCGGCCAAGCTGGATCTAGTCGCGACCGGCGGCGTGACCACCAGCGCAGTGGCTCGCAGCTATCGATTACATGTACGGTTTGCCAATTCAGCCCTCGGCATGAGTAGCGCCGCCGCTATCAACATTGTGCTGAAGGCCCTGAGTACCAACAATCTTGAAACGGTCTTGGGCGACGTGCCATGCGAAAATCAGGTTCGGGCGATCGACATCTTTCTTCAAAATGGTCTGCCGATAAAATTTCGATATCATTCATCTAGTGGTGTCGTGAAGGATGTCAGAACGCTCGCCCCTGCCACGCCAGTTGTGGGTCTGACGGACGCCGAATCAATTGCGGTATCACTTCAAACTTCACCGGGGTTTGGCGAAGTCTGGGCTGATGTATCGCTCCTCCACAATTTGCCTGCTGCTGACGGTTCGCTAGACCCTGACCACTTTGACTTCGATTGGCTGTTCTCCAATCACGAAGCCGAGCCGAGCCCCGCCAGCCGCTTGTCATCGTCAGCACTAAGTACTTTAACAGAAGCGCAAGCCCGATTCGTTTCCGCCAGCGCTGCGATTGATCTTTCGAGTGAATAAGGCGATTCCAACTCTGGAGTATTGCACGCGACAGGTTCCGCAAATATTAGCAAGTGGCGAGCCTAAGAGTGGCCTTAATATAGAATCATCCGTAACCACGAGATGTTGATTAATATTTTGGGATTGAGGTGCTTGTAATTCCTTTTCGATATCGCATATTGTTGAACCAGGATAGATGTGTGCGTTAGACGCGAACGCTCAGTACGGCATTGAACTCCTAATAATCGGGGGCCTTATGATTCGACGGTCGCATATCTTGCTGCGAGCATTAATTATGTACGGGCTAATGTCGGCATCTTTGGGAGCACGCGCCGCCGAATTTAAGATTTATCTGCACAATCTCGATGGAAGTCCTCTTGTCAGCGCCGACTCGTCCCGCAACTCGGTTGAAGCGTTTTTGCAATCGCCGGGTACTATAGTGAGAAGTGAGGGCGGTCTGCCACGAATAACTGCAGCAGCAAAAATAAGGCGTTTTTCGTAAGCGGTAGAATCAGGGCCATGCGGAGCTATCGGGGGTGCCCACCTAGGGCTGAAATATCTGTGCTGGCCTGCGACGAATCAGCGATCGGAAATCTCGTCACAGAACCAAGAGTGATCCCGCAAATATCGGCCCCATGAGCCTGACACGTAAGCTTACGTAGCACAAAACGGTCGACGAGAACAGCGAATACGTCGAAATACTTAAGTCTTAAATCAACTTTGAATCGTTGAATGCTTCGTCAGCAATCGGTAGTGAGGTCTTCCAATTTGTTACAACGGAGCCTGGATTTAGTGCGATGCAGCGGCCACATTTGCAATTGATGCGAAGAGACGGGTAAAACTCCCATGAAAAAGAGGTGTGAAACCATCGTCGTAAATTCGGTTGACGAGTTTCTTCGAGAGACCAGAACTAGGCAAGTCGCTTGGGAAAAGACGAATGAGTGGCAATCCGACGCTTGGTTTCGTGGCGTACCTCGCGCCGACTACGAACTCAGCCCCAGCTTCTTTCGTCTGCAGGCGAAGCATACGAGAATTGAAGAGGACGACCTGCGCGACGAATTCATGCGTCGGGGATTGCCCTACTCGCAACTGCTCAGCCCACGAACAAGTGGGAATGGTATTTTCTGATGCAGCATTATGATCTGCCGACTCGTTTGCTCGATTGGTCGGAATCATCCCTTGTGGGACTATTCTTTGCCGTTTATGACTATCGCAAATTACGGGCTGGCATGATTCAGCGGAAGTCGGATGCGATTGAAGAAGATGTTAATGCCGCTGTATGGATGATGGATGCGGAGACTCTGAATCGCCACACGATGAAAGAGGACTTCGCCAAGAATTGGCCCATGCTACGCTACGACGACGATATGATGGACAACTACTTGTCGGAATGCCCAGGTAAACTTTTCGACGGATGGCCCAATCCGCCCATAGCAATTCTTCCGCCTTGCACAAATCCCAGGTTAACTGCGCAGCGTGGTATGTTCGTCTTGTTTAGCCTAAACGATAAACCACTTGAGAAACTGTCTTGCTGAAATACTAAGCATGGCTCGCGACTAGTTAAGTTCGAAATCCCGCCTAAGGCAATTCCCGCAATCAGATCAGATTTGCGTCGGGCCGGCTTCACGGCGGCGTTACTGTTTCCTGAACTTTCAATGTTGAGTAGTGAAATCATTCACGCGTGGCTGGAGTGAGGCGCGAGATTCTCGCAAGATCACGAAAGACTGTTTCGCGCCACCTCCGGGGTCGAGTCGGATCGGAGAGCGTGTACCGTTGATAACTACGTGAGGTGAGTCTGGGATGCATGGAATTAGCGGCTAGGGAAGCAGGTTTTCATTGATTTTTTAAGGCACCATCCAATTTTTTGTTGGTACTCCAGAACAGTCTTGCTAAGCTCTGGGGCGTACAGCCACAGTGTTTGGCTTTTTGGCAGCGCGAAAGGTTTGTGGAATATGACAACTTGGACGCGCATTCTTCAAGCAAGTTTAATTCTATATTTATTCATTATGGGCGCTTGTGGCGCCGCGTTTGTAGTTGCGGATTTCCCGAGCCAGGTCAACGGGGATCTGACGTTTCCACTAGCATTGGGTTCGACTGACCAGGGGCTGTTATTACTTGCGATTGCGGCCGGTGTTGCCGGTAGTTTCATTCATGGTGCGCAGTCGCTCAGCACCTACATTGGTAACGTCGAATTCAAAACTTCGTGGACGGCGTGGTATCTTGTCCGTCCGTGGATTGGAGGCATCCTTGGCCTGTCGATATATTTTGCGTTTCGCGCCGGCCTTGTTGCTGGAGCGAGCGTGGTAAACCCGTATGGCGTTGTCGCTCTGGGGCTGCTCGGCGGATGGTTTTCAAAGACTACAAGCGACAAATTGCAAGAAGTGTTTGAGACCATGTTTAAAACGGACCTTGACGCGACTCGAAAAAATAAATTAATGGAGGACAGCCGTCCAATTATTGATAATTTGCAGCCATCACCTGTGCCAACGGGCACTAGTGAGATATGTATCTTTGGTCGGAATTTCGTCTCTGGCGCCGCTGTAATCGTCGGTACGGAACAAGTTGCTGCCGATTTCGTGTCTAACCTCGAATTGAAAGTGGCCTTAAACAAACTTAACCATCCGCCGGCCGTGGGAGCGGAAATAAATATACAGGTGAAAAATCCGACTGGTGATAATCGAGTTTCGGAAAGTCGAATGCTCAAGTTCGCACTGCCCACAACTGGCCAATAAGGAAGTGCTATCGTCAGCGCCTCCACAATTGGCCATCGCGCACTGAATGGGCCGGTACTTAGCAGCCCGCTCTACTGACTGTCGGCGCTCTTGGCACCCAATAATTGATAGTGAAATGCCTCAATGAAGATATACGTCTCTGCAACGTATCGCGACCTCCAAAAGCATCGTATGGCCGTCCTAAACATACTACGTCGAATGGGGCACCAGCCGATTGGAATGGAAGATTATGTTGCCGAAGGATTGCGTCCCCTTAGTCGGTGTCTGGAGGATGTGAGTAATTGCGACGCCTACCTATGTATTGTCGCATGGCGTTACGGATATGTTCCCCAAGACCCGACAGTGCCGCCGGTTCTTCCCGCAGCAGCGAAACTGGGAACGTTATCCGTCACGGAATTGGAGTATCTAAAGGCTGTCGCGACAAACAAGCCAATACTCGCTTTCGTGCTTGATGGCGATGCTGAATGGCCGGCGCATCACTTTGATGCTGTCTCAGGAGAGAATGAAAACGGAGCTCGAATTACGAAGTTTCGGCAAGAGTTAAGTCAACAATTTTTGATTAATTATTTTCGATCGGCCGAAGAGCTGGCGAGTCTCGTGAGTGCGGCTGTTTATCGGGCTGAGATGGCTCGGCAAATGGACCTCGAATCGCTTAATGTCAAAGCCACATTTAATGGCCCATTTAAACGCGGCGGCAGCGTTGATGACAGTAGTCTTGAGGAAATCTCGAATGCGATCGCTGGGCAAGAAAAAGTACAGGCCCTGCAGATCAACATCGGCTCGGGATCGGATTGGTGGATGACAAGACTGTATTTACTTTGTTCGCTCGCCGCTGATTTAACAAATATTGAGCTAGTGGTATTTGAAGCTGGATCGGATCTCCCGGGGGGAAATGAACCCCGGCGTTTTATCGGCACAATCCACCCAGCTATCGTCAAAGAACGTCTTTCATCGTTGTACGATGAACTGCGAAATTATGACGCAGCCATCACTGGTGTCGAGCGAGATCGCGATCTTGGCGGAGAGGTCAGGCGACGCGGCGCTATCTGGACCAGCCGCATCGATCCCCCCGGTAACGAAGCACACCGCACAGTATTTGTGACCGAGGCAAACTTAGAGCGATGGTTAGCTCCTTATCTAATAAAGCAAGCGATTGAATTAGAACCCACAACGAACGCCGCCTTACGTATGCAGCGTATACTCGATTGGCCGATGAGGTTCGTTCCGATTAGTGAAGGCGGACAATTCAAGCAAGTAGTGGATAAACATGCATTGACGGAACAAGTCGCTAAGCTATCGATTCGCGAACAGGTTGCGCGAGCCCTATCGACTATCAGATAGGATCGGCTGCATTGCTCTCTAGATGGTCCAAAAAAAGTATGTGTCTACGCTTAGTCTGATATTTCAATTGATGCATCGGGGTCGTCGTACGCTTTCTGACCGCTTTTGCGATGTCCTTGATTTGGCCATCAACATGTCCGGCCCAAGCGCGGGCCGTTGCTTCGGGCGTGCCACTGGCCAAGGCATGCGAAATCAGCGAGTGCCGAAAGCTATGTAGCTTGCCCTTCAGGCCAAGCGGCTTCAGAGTTTTCTGCAAATGGTAAAGAGCCCGGCGCTCATCGATCTGTCGGTCACTCTCCGGAAACTGTGCGGTTCGTGGAGCGGTGAACACCCACCGCCCAAGGCGCTGTTGCGCTGACAGTAACGTCAAAGCGGGCGGGCAAAGGGGCACGACCCGTGGTATTTTGAGACCACCCGAATAAACTTCGCAACGACCATTGACAAGACGGCAAGCACTGCGGAGTCGCGCGGATCGCCGAAGACTACTGGCGAAATGCTTGTTTTTGTCGAAGAGCAGCTGGATCATTGCCGCGATCGCCACCGACATGCAAAATACCACGAGAGGCCATTCGGCTTTTTCAGAGTAATGTTGCGGAAGCCGAATTGCGAATTCGTCGGCCAAGGTCTCGGACGAAAAAGCACCGACGCCGATTTGACCAGGAGCCGGCAGTCGCCACCAGTGTCGCGCGGTTGGCCAGAAAAGTTCTGCCGCAAGCAGAACGATCGAAAGAATCAACATCAACTCAAGTATCCAACGATGAACGAAGGCGGCGATTCTCCGGACGATATTCATTTTCGCGACATCGCGCCGGCGATCGAGTTCGTGTGCTGGGTCGTCGTGGCGCTATGTCCACTTTTGCGGTTGATCGATGGGGCGGCCGTTACGGAGGATCAATTCGTCATCCAGGTTTCACTATTCTCTCTGGCACTGGCAGGCGGAATCGGCCTGCGAATCTACGATTTTCTTCAGCGAAAGACTTAAATCCGGCTTTGCCGCCCGGGGCATAATACTTGCATCCGTCTGCTGCAAGGATCGGGGGGATTGTTGCGATGCGATGTGTGGCGGGATCGTTACTGGCCAGCGCCGCCGTGTTAAAAGCCGCGCAGCTTGTCGCGGACCCAAGTCCTCGTTGTTGAGCCCACTCGGCCGATATTGCTGCCAGCATAGATCGGCATTGAATTGGCCATCGAACTGCTCTTGCTGAGCGGTCACTATGGCACACGCTCCTGTGGCTTGTGCTAATGCTGTTTACGGCCTTGCCACCTATTCGCTCTACCTCGCACTAAACGGCGCGGTCTCCTGCAGCTGTTTCGGTCCAGTCCAAGTTCATTCACGGTGGACGTTCAGCTTAGCCATATTTGTTGTGGTGGGCGTATGGGCATCCATAGTATTGGGACGCCGCGCGAACTCCCATAGTCAGGAGCCGATTGCGACAGTAGTCGTAAAACCACGATCAAGGTGGCATCGCGCCTACCGTTCGCCGCAAGTATAGCTGTGTTGTGCATTGCGATCTTGATCCGCGACGAGGGAAAAATAGCCGCGGTCGCCGGCGGGGTGCCATCGGTCAGTAATCTAATCATTTTGGAACTCGACCAATGGATCGGCCAGAAGCTGCCTGTAGCCAATTCACTCGATATTGATCTTTCCGTAGGCGATTAGGTTGTAATCTTCCATCGCCACGACTGCCCCACGTGTCAGAGAGAAGTTCCCGGATACGGGCAGGCGCAGCTAAGCGGATTGCGTTGGTGGAAGTACCGCCGTACGGAGCCGCCGAGCAACGCGGCAATTGCTAGTTGCGCGGCCGGCTACGAGAAAGTCACACATGGTTTGTGCAGACGCCGGTTGAACTCCGCATCGATAGCGGCATTGTTATGTCAGTCAAAGAGCTATGAGCACGGACTTCGAGATAGTCTTAATGCAGTGTTCGGCGATCCTGCTTGTTATTCACACACTGCTCCTGGGCTACAGCGCATACATTCACAGTCCGACGTTCAACGAGCCAGCACATTTAGTGGCCAAGTAATTGGAAATTTGGCCGGTTTGATCTCTCAATACACCGTCGAATCCTATTCTCTCCGCTGAAACCTACATGGCTCACCGTGAGCCCGCCTAAAGTCGCGGGAGTCCGACAACCTCCGAACCTATTTGATATAGTTTTGGCAATTTGACTGTCTCAGAAAAGCTCGCTCTTCGCAAACCTGTACATTTAAGTGGCACAATTACGGCTGTACATATACTTCCGTGGACCTTTATCGATCTCGGACCTCAAATCAATAAATACCTCGGCGCTACATCACCCCGAAGTCTTAGCTTCGGTGGATTACTGGACGTTCTCGTTATCACGTTTAGAGCAACAGTTTTATCTTTATCGGGAGACGGCCTGCGCGGCGAATTGCGACAGCAAGCTCGAATGAAAAATGGCTGCTTCGACTTTTTCGTATGGTATGATGCTTCGATTGCCAAATGCCGTGTGTTTGCACTATGAACGCGTCGGCAACAATTATCTCATTGCCTTGAGGAGGAAAGCACTGGGGACTGGCGTAGCAAATCGCCAGGCGCCTTCAACGAATGACGAGACGATTTCATTCGTACATTGCGGTCTTTTCGGCAAGCTTTGAATTTCCCTGTTCGGTTCAAAGAGTTATGTGCAATCTCACTTTGATCGGTTTATTGACAATCATGGAATCCGGAGTTATATTGCTGTCGGACACCCTGGGTCTAATTCGACGCTCAGGTCTTTCGCTTTCCAATCTTTGATTGTCCTATTTGGCAGCCTTCTAGTCGAACGGCGTCCTCGGATACCTGCCTAACGTCTCCTACTTCGATGAGGAGGATGACGAGTTGTTTGGCTTGGCCCGGCAACTTTACAACATACTGCTTAACGTCCCGCCCACGTTGGCCTGAAGTTACTGCGGTTGTGGGCACCGTCCGCCGACACATCTTTCAGGCGATGATTTAAACTTGTAACCGCAGCAACAATAGGTAGGAGCGGTCATAATGTTGCTGATAAATACTATGCACTACAGCCGTCATCACGGCGGCAAGCATTTCCATTGTTTCGTCTCGTGTGACGGCGGATGTCCTTCTTACTTCGCGGTAACTCCGTTCTTGACTTTCATCGGCGCAGGAGAGCGACTGACCGTCGGTGATCGTCGACTCCTATCCCGCCCATTTTCTCACCGATTGCGTGGGTGACAAGGAATGTACACCAAACCTGGAACCGCGGTACCAGAAGAAACGTCAAGCCTGAAAATCTTGGCGTTGCGGCTATGCCTTCAGGAAGCATTCAAAAGAGCTAAGCCGAGTTCCGTCGTAACGAATGCTTACGCGCGTAGCCAAATGCCCGTCGCGGGCCGAAACGCGATTTTGTCGATCGTAGCGCTGCTGTACTGTTCGTCAGCTTCATGGGGCCAATCAATCTACTTGAAATTGGAAACGCTCGCCAAACATTCGGACGATCTCGAATATCGTTTTGCTGACCGTCAAGGAAAGGATGTACGAGTACACTACCGGCTTTTCTGTCCTACATCGCGCGACGTTCAGAGAGAATATCCTCTGATCATTTGGTTACACGGTTGGGGTGATCGGGGTGATGATAATATCTCACAACTAATGCACCTAAATGCAACGATTTATGAGACTGGGTACACTCGAGACTGCGCATTCTTCTTACTCGCACCGCAATGTTCAAGGACGCCTTCACGAGAATGGCATACGCCTCTTAGTGGTGGAAACGATGACATGCGTATCCCTGCGACGAATCAAGACATGCTTGACGTAACATTAAATATATTGGATCGAATCGAACGGCAATATCCAGTCGACAGGCGGCGCGTAACGTTAGTAGGCATTTCGTCGGGCGCTAACGCGTGCTGGGATTTGCTTTGCCGCGAGCCGAATCGGTTCGCAGCGGTTGCACCATTAGGCGGCGGCGGCGCTCCAGCGCAACTATTTGCGACTCAACTTAGAACTCCAGTATGGGCATTTCATGCGACGGCCGATCCCGAGGTGCCAATATCTGGGGTGTCGGGAACAATTGAAAAGCTACAGTCAGTAGGCGCAAGTGCGATCCTGACGCAAACCAATGACACGCGCCACGAGTGTTGGACGAAAGCCTTCGCCCAACACGATTTGCTGTATTGGCTACTTGCACAGCGGCAGAATGACCCTAGTTCGCCGCTGCCTGGACGCCACCGCTTACCCGTCGAAGTTTCGTTATGGTGGTCCGATACTTGGCCAGCACTAACGCTGCTGACGGCAGTGACCAGCGTGGCATGGATTAGCTATCGCCAAATCAAGAAATCGGACGGAGTACAATACGGCGGATTGATAAGCAGAGCAACGCCTGGATATGAAAGGCCTAGCGAACTATTGGACAATGCAGCTGAACTCAATTTATACGAGTTCTCACTGCATTCGAATTTCAGAATAAATGTGCCGGACTTCACTAATCTGGAATCAGATAAATGATCAAAAAACCAAGCCGAACAGGTGTCACGCTGATCGAAGTTCTGATTGTTATCGCGATTATTGGTCTCTTGATTCAATTGTCGTTACCAGCTCTGCAAGCTGCGCGCGAGAGTTCGCGGCAAACCCAGTGCCAAAACAATCTTCGCATGCTCGCACTGGCCTGCATTGCAGACGCAAATACTCATGGCCACTTTCCCACGAGTGGGTGGACAAGCGCATGGGTAGGTGATCCTAATCGCGGCTTTGGTCGGAAACAGCCGGGTGGCTGGGCTTTTAACGTTCTCCCTTACCTTGAGCAGCAAGAGGTACATGATTTGGGGAAAGGGGCTCCTGAGGATGAACGGCTGAAAGCGGCGGCTCAAGCGTACGGCACGATAGTGCCGGTATTTACCTGCACTTCTCGTCGCAATCCGCAAACATTTCCATTTATCAAAACTCGCATTATTAAGAACGCCGATATGAAAGAGCTAGTAGAGCTAGATAAAACAGCTCGAAGCGATTACGCGGCAAATATGGGAAATATTTTGCCGAGTGCTAATTTTGCGATTGGTCCGAGTTCGTACGAAGAGGCCGACCAATGGGAAAACGGAACAAACCCTCAGACGTCCTGGATTGCGTCGGAGAACAATGGCATCATCTTTCAACGGAGCGAAGTCACGCCCGCAATGATTACCGATGGCCTGTCCAAAACGTTTATTCTCGGCGAAAAATTGGTTCCAGAATACTCAAAAGCAAACAAATCTCATTGTGACGATCAGAGCTTCACAATCGGATTCTCTTACGACAACAACCGCGCTTGTAGCATAAACACTCCGCCGACGGCAGACGTCATGGTTCCAAAGCTCATTAGTGCTGATCCAGCCAAACCAACAACTGAAAATCCGACCACGCTTTGGAGATTCGGAAGCAATCACCCCACGCTGTTTCATATGGCCTATTGTGACGGTTCGGTTCATCGACTAGAGTTTTCCGTCGACGTTAATGTGTTTTCAGCTATGAGCACGCGCAACGAGGGCGAATCTTTTCAGCTCAACGAATAAGTGATGAGCGACAGTCCCAAGAGAATAGGCAGTTTGATGCCGCCACTTGATGAAATCTCGAACGGCCCTTCAGCTCAAGCTGCCGTCGTCAGGCGGCGTCTACTTGATTGTTATCAGCGCGGAGTACATCTAGCGACTCGCGAGAAGAATTATGAGTACGCACAGGTAATGTTTGCAGAATGTGTATTGCATGACCCAGGAAACCTTCAATTTGTAGAAGCCATGATACAAAGTTTGCGCAAAAGAACTGGTGGTACCAAAAGATCATTATTCTTTGTCAATCGCAGACGTAGCCGTATCCTAAGAAAAGCCACGCAGCAAGAACGGTGGAATGACGTACTACAGAATGGACTCGAGCTAATACGAGAAAATCCGTGGGACACTGCTACATTGCGGGCAATGGCGAGTGCATGTGCTGCTCTCCATCACAACGAAGTTGAGCTATCCTACCTTAAACAGGCACTCGATTCTGATCCGAAAGACCCTGAAGTTAATAGGCATTGTGCCCGTTCGCTAGGCCGAATGGGGCAGTTCGATCAGGCGATCGCATGTTGGCACCGCGTAGAGAAACTTATGGGTAAAGATAATGAGGCTACCTGCATGATCTCTGCGCTTGCGGAAGATAAACTAAAGTATCCTGGTGGGCGCCCGCCAGCACCTCACGTCAGACCTGGAGCCATGCTGGAATCCGACCCTAAAGGTACGCTACAAGACGTGGTTCTTAGTCCTAACCAAAAGCTGGAACAAGCAATCGGACTAGACCCTCTAAATGTTGCAAATTACGTGGAACTAGCTGGCCGGCACATATTGGCGAGCCGCTTTGATGCCGCCGAAGTCGTATTGAGTCGCGGAGTCGCATCATGCGGCGAAGATTTTGCTCTCTTAGAGCAGCTAAAGAGGGTGCGTCACTTACGCTTGGAGGAGCATCAGCAATACAAAAATCAAAAGATAGAACCACAATTCCAAAATCGTCCCAGACAAACCCGTTGGCCAGAGCTGTGTCTTGCGGGAACAGTCATCCTCCTTGTATTGCAACTTTTCCCCTCTGTGCCGAGCACGATTCGGGCCATTATCGACTTTAGGGATTGGTCTCGTTTTGGATGGATTGGCTTTAACGTTTTTGTTCTCGTAGCGCTAATTGGCGCCCAATGTGCTCCTGTGATTCGCCTGCTAATCGGATCGTGGCGAGTGCCGCGCAGGTCGGGGCCTCCGAATGACACTTCGTGCCGATAAAATTCACTCGTAGGATTCGATTCTGGTCAATTCGTCCTGTTCAACGTAGATAATTGGGCATGACTTACAGGGACGCACGGAAATCGCAGCTGCGGTTCACGACTCAGGGTCGGGCACGCAGTCGGCAGCATTCGAGTGCCGAGAGATGGTCATAACGCCGTTATGACGGAGTTATGCTTCAGTTAGCAAACGCCTCAATTGTGCGCCGACGATTTCTTCCTCGCCCTCGTCAAGACAATCGCTGGAAACGATCAGCCCGCTGCTGGAGTGTCCGACGTAGATCGCAGGTTCAGCATGTAGCAACGATTTCGCCATTTCAATGTAGTCGGCCTCTCTTTTTGCCCATGCGACCAGAATATCGATGGCACTCGCCCCCCGCCGTCGAATAGTTACCCCTGATGTGCAACTTAATTCCGCTGCGACACGTTCAATTTGCCGGATTCGGACTCTCTGAAAATCCGTTTCGTCGTACATGAAGAATTTAATTGCTGCATAAATCCCGACAAGTTCTTCCTTTCCGACTTTCATTCCACGCCCAATGCGGGTATTTGGCACACCGTGATATCGGCATCCCTCGATCATTCGATTCGTGCCAAGAACGAGGCCGGTGGATTGAGGTCCACGCAAACCTTTGCCACCACTTATGATAACTGCATCAGCGCCATAATCGCGCGTATACCTCCACAGCGTTTCCCTTGGCGGGACTGAACCGGCTGCATCCACGATGACAGGAATATCTCTGTTTTTCGCAAGATCAACAATCCGGTCGATTGGAATCTTATCACTGTGACCAGTGTCAACCAGAACGATCGCAGCGGTCTTGTCATTCAGGATGGCGCGCAGCTGGCTCTCGCTTGCGCCCTGTTTATCGCCGATATTGACGATCGCGGCACCAGCGCATCGTATTGCCACATCACATTTATAACCCCTGTCACATGTGTGCATTACGACACGATTTCTCATGCCACTTGTATTTGGGAGTTGTTCGCTCAGAATTGGATCAGTACCTGCCATGCACGCAGCGATCGCCAACGTGATTCCGGAAGCGGCACCGCAGCTAACGTATGCGGCGTCATTGTTCGTCAGTTTTGCAATTTCGGAGCCGATTCTGTATTGCAATTCGCCCAATTCCACGTTTTGACGAGACGCCTCGACCATGGCATTGACGGCAAAGGGCGACATTCGCGATCCTCCGAGTCGCGTCAATGGACCATAAGCATTAATAAATGTGCGTACGCCTAATTCCTCGTAAATGCTCACAACTACTTTCTCTTGCCGCAAATCTGTCAATTGAACCGCTACGAGCTGAGACTTTTATATCCTAGCGCCGCATAGCAAAACTTATTTGCTTTGATGGGCTGGCTGCGCGCTCATTGATAAATCGATATAGTGACTTCATCTGGGTAATAGATATATCCAGGGCAGCCCCCCCTCTAGAAATTGCTTGAGTTGGCGACCAGACGGATCGGATTCCGCACACTTTATCAATTCAATAGGTTTGACAGTCGTTGCAATCAAATCAACGCCCCGTCGAAAGAAAGCTCTGGGGTGAATGCTAGCGCTTTGCCCCTGTACAATAACTCGACGACAGTGTTGCGCCGCGTCGAGCACAGCCTCCATCGTGCCATTGCATAATGCCGATCCAGTGATGCAGACCAATTCAGCCGTTTGAAGGCGGCCGACCGTGTCTGAACCGTCTGAAAAAGTAACAAACTTATTTGACGCGCACTTTCCGAATCGCGATATGCTCCTCTTCATGTCTTGAACCGAGTGCTTTAGATCGGCTACGTGAACGTGCTTTATTTCCTCCTTCATCATAAGTGTCTCGAGATAACCTCCCAATCCGAGAATCACTGCTGAATTTACTCCGTCGAATGGATCGAATGGGATGGATGGGGCAGCGAAAAACGTTTCGTCACCACCTTCCATGATCAAAGAGGCCGAGAGGGCGCTAACGACCGCTGCCAATAGGCTCATAAGCACCAAGTTCTCAGGTACAGAGGTAATCCCCTGTAGGAGACTACTTGTCGAGTCGCCAAATAAAAGCCCGTCCAGCCACCGATCCGAACCAGCTAGGTCTGTTATGCGGGCGCTCGCAGTCTGAAGGGCTTCGGACGAGCCCTGATAATAACTCAGTGCTGCGCCGATAGAACAATCGTCAAGCTCGACGACGGTGAAATAGTTGCCGAGGGCAACCCTTCGTATGCCGCGTGCGCAGCTCGGACCCTTTGCCTTTAAATCCGTAAATGTCTCGCAAAGAATCTCGGGTCTTTGCATTGCGGATTCTTTCAAACCGACATCGCCGGCGCTTTTAGGATCCCAGGATTGTCCCATCAGGACTCGCCGCAACGATTCGACGAGCATGCTTACTCGATACGCGGGAAAAAGCCGAGGAACTCTCGTCGTCGCTTTTTAGGAACGGAAGAAACACGTGAGAAGGTCTTTTCGTCTGCGCTTCCAGATCCACCCGTGAATATCCAGCATGAACATCCGAATAAGCAGTTGTTTGCGACAAATAACTCATCGCCCCGCCACATCATTACGGATGATTTGCGGATCACATTCGCAAAGCTCGATGAAAAGGAGTTTGAACGTACTTTTTCAGGCATGTAATCGATCCGAAAGCCATCTTCACCGGCCGCTCGGACGCTTGCGCCGGGCAACAAACAAACACATCTCCCGGCCATCACCACCACTGATCTTAACGTCGCAGGCAATAATTCGGCGTAACTGGGGTCATGATTCCGAAGGTGGCTTAGATGCCAGAGAGCAGCAGCAAGGGATTCCCGGCAATCAAAACTACATGGAAAATGACAAAGCAGCTGGTAGCCAAGGTGTCCTCCGAACACGTTGTAATGCCAGTCAAATATACCAGATGGGGGAAACGCGAGTGAATCGAGACCGATTCCTTCGTCACTTCGACATGCCCAAAGACAGTTCCGATTCTTAGTGCAACAACACGAAGGGACATTCAGTAAGCGCCCGAGAAGGTGATGCCACCCAAACAAAAGCGATAACCATGCGAGCATTGCCTGAGATTCACTGGACGCGACGATCAGTCCGCGATATCCACCAGGTCCCTTGGCAGGTCGCTGGCCGATCTCATCCCCAAGGCCCTCTCGCTCAGCAAACGCAACTGGCAGGCCGTCAAAAGGTGAGAGCATACTAACCAATGATTGCGATTGAGCCCATCCTGCATATGGCCCCAATAAATCGGCCGGACCATAGTGCAAAGCCACTGGTTTCGCACCATAAGACACTAGGCGAATATCGACTGGAATTTTGTTGTCGGACGGCTCTGCTTGAATTCCGAACACCGTTTCATCATCGTAATAGACGCTTACCTTAGATGGGACGGTTAATTGCGAAGGGATGGATGAGTGGCAGAAACCAAACTTTGCCAACGCCACCGGCGCCCGGGACTGCATTAATCTTCGAAAAGAGTTCTGTGTGATGACAGCGTTCACAATGCTCTGTAAACGATGTACTATACGTGATCGTTGCGCAGTCAACTGGTCCATACGTCCGTTCAACAGTCGTGCCGCCTCTTTGAGCGCAAGGTGCGATGAATTGCCAGACATACAACCGCCATTCTAAAGATTCACCTTTGTTTTTGTCACGCAACTTTCAAAAGTCGTGTATCTGGAGGAACCTTCAACTTATGTTCGCGAATAAAATGGAAAACATTGCGATTCGTTGAATAAGGCTAGCTTGCAATGGGCAATTTATTTGCCGCTTGCAGAAAAGTGCTGGCTCTGAATACTCTTGGGATAATAAACTTCTCTCCGGTCTTCGTACGAATAAGCAACGCGCCAACACCGAGCCCCAGCGCGCGGAGAAGCCAGTGAGGACGTAGAATCGACAATTCTACGTTGCTGCGAACAAAAGTTTTTTCAACGGCAACTCCGGGAATCGCGATACGCACATCGGATGGAGTGATAGTTACCCGATAACGGCGATCGAGAAAACATATCCAACCAAGAATAATGCCGATGACAGCAAGGTTAGCCGCGATAAGAATGCGTCGCTGAAGATCGCCGGTGGACCGATCAGGAGACTTTCGCGGCTCGGAGCCGGGTCGTGGTCCCGTCGACTTTAGGGTTTGCCTTTCAAGCTCATTGGCATAGTTCTTAGCGTTCGCATCGAACGAACCCCGCAATTTAAAATAATCAACGCTTTGCCACATTTGATTAATTATCGCCTGTCGCAGCGGATCAGTACGAGAACTTTTCGGCGACGATGGAAGAATGAGCCAACAGGACGCAGCCAGGGTTATCGCAACGATCGGCCAAGCGTAGATGCGAACAGAATGACCAAAAGCGTAAAGAACGTTATCTGATTTGCGGATCTGCCCCAAGCGTCGATGAAAAATACCCATGATCATTGCTCCTAATAATTGGCGACACTTTTGCGGTTAATTCTTAAGCCAATGAAAGCAATAGTGGCACTCTTACGACGCAAGGTCAAATGCAAGTGATCATGTGCCTACGACGCACCCAAATGTCCCGAAACCGCCCGCATAAGTACGCATCTATTCGACTGCCGTCGTAAGCCATTAGCTGCAATTATCGACTATGCAGTATTATCGGAATGCGGGACGTCTCCATGTGGTATATCCGCGTGTGAATGATAATTGGGATTGTCAGAATGATGGTCAGCGGTGTCATCATGTCTTACGTCGTTGTGGGGGTCGGGCCATGTAGGCAAGTCGGAATGCCCACCATCATGATGATCGACATCTGCGTGTTTATGCGCAATAGACCCGTCAGCATGCCCGACATCCGAATGGGCATAATCAGTGTGTTGCGGCGGTCCGGGCGTACCATCTTGATGGCCAGTATCTGAATGTTCTTGATGAAGATCCGCATGACCATCGGTATGGGTGTTGATAGGGGGCTGGTCCTGGTGTGGGCTAGCCACGGCGTCAGAAACGCCCCAACTAAAAAGATACAACGTCGGCAACGTCCAGGCCAAACCTGAAAGAAACGTACGCCGATCGGACCCTTCGCCCATCGACGTTTGTTTATCAGATTTAGAATTAATTTCCTTGTCCATGGCGGAACCCTCTCGTTAGATGGAATACTGCTTGTGATTACGTCCGTTTTAGAATTCCTCATTTACGGACTTTCCGATGGCCGGCGACATGGCATCGAGGGACCGTCTGATTTGGACAGGAGCAAACCAGGAATCATAACTGATCACGTCCCCCGTGACAGTACAATCGTGGCGGCGCATGTAATCGATCAAACCTGACTTCATTATTCGATACGTGCTGAGACCCGTTGCTCCTCGCCGGAAAAGAGGAACCGGATCCATCGCGTACGAGCGACCAATCACTAACACTTCCCTTGCATTTTGTGACCAATCCAGAACTTTGTCCAACGAATCGGTACAAATTGCATTCGCTTCGACCACCACAACGGACGCACTTCGACAAGCGCCCTCTTTGCCCGCATTCTCAATAATCCTCGCGTTGCCACATGAGCCAAAGACAGTATCAAAAAAATCTTGGACTTCAGCTCGGAATGGAGATTCCAAACCGAGATCGCAAAAGTTCACAAGCTTCAGACGACTTGTGCAATCTGTGATCGAACGGCACACCGCGCTGCCTGCACAGTCAACGAACATGACTTCATCGCCGCACTCAAGCACCTCTCCAAGGTTCAATGCACCGTCGTTGACTTGGAACCCACTCAGCATATCCGGCGCTACGAGTGGCTCAGACAATGCGTTGGCGAGCGCAACTTTGATCGATTGCGCAAGCGGATCAATGTAACTAGGCCTGATGATGAACTCCTCCAATAAGGAATCCGTCCTGGCAAATTCGTTGAGGACCGCGTCGTAGAGTGTCTGTTCGTAATGTTGCGCGTACGGACCACGGATATTAAAAAAATTCGTAGCAATTCCTTGAGAACCGTCGCTCAATTCCACTGCTGTGTAATACCCACTCGTACAAAGCCTCGAGATATTCACGTCACGAACTCGTGTCTTTTCGAGTTCAAACAAACGGTCGTAAACAGCATCGAGCACCCCCCTCGCGCGCGGAGCATGGTCGTGAGGCTGACTAACTGACCCCAGGGAATTTGCGTTGATCAAACCCAGTTGGAATCCTCGTTTTTCTGTGAATTTTTTTGCGGGGGGTATATATGGGAAATAATTGCCGGCAAGCGCATCGTCCGGATACGCACTTCCACTCAGGCGAACAGTATATTTGCGTGGCGTCGCGTCAGTGCTTGTTGAGATCTTCAAAATTGGTGTCTTAATCTGCGCAATTCCGTGCAACGCCGACCACTCGACAGGCCATGCGAGGATTTCAGCCATCCATTTCATTTCTTCGTCAAATCCGCTGCTGCACGCGACGTCGACGAGACTCTTTCCCAATTCAATGCTTGGAGCACAGCCAAGCCCACAAGGGAAATGAGGAAGAATCCGGACGCCCAAGGCGCGCCACAATTGGTTTGTGATGACTTCCCCAGTGAGTTCGATCATGTCTTCAATCGGCTCGCGACCGAAACTATTCGCCGCCGAAGGCCAAGTCAGGTCGCTTACACCCCACTCCCTCAAAGCTGTACTTGCAAATTTCGCGCAGCAAGGCGGACATCCAAGGAGCGAGGCCGCGGTGACGTCATCATGTTCCTCCAGGGCTGTTTGGCATCGCGATACGTCGGCGGCAATTCCGAACAAGTATCGCTCGATGGCGGTTCCTTCGGCGCTAGTTGAACAGTTTGCGCTGGATTGCCTATTGGGCGATCGATACGAGTCTATCGGAACGCCGAAAAATCCCGAGCGAATCCAACTCAGTGTTTTGCTCGCCGCGATCGACGATGTCAATGTAATCAGACCGCATGCGCGAAGGCCGATTAACACAGAATTCTCTTCGACGGCCAGACACGCTTCGGCGACTCGGCGTATACGAGATTCCCATTTTGCCTTAAGACGATCACTTGCCCACGATACCCGGACGAACGGCGCAATGTTAAAGGGCATACATTCGATCTTTGTCGCGGAGGAGTGACGGGTGCCAGTAGGTATTTCCAGATTTGAATTCATGCTCAATAGGGCGACTGCGTTTCGGTTGTAACTGGGGTACCAAACTCGTTGTTCGTGTTGACTAATAATAAGCTATTAGCGGCCATTCGGGCCTCGTCTAACTAGGAAGCAAAGTAATCCGGAAACTTTGTGCAATGCAGCATATCGTGAAAGCTAGACGGCGTTTACCTACTGGGCTCACGTCTATCGCCGAGTGGTTGTACCGATTACGAACTCGACACGATTATAGTCGCCAAGCTATGAAGAACTTGCTTGTAGCAACGAAAGGTTCTCACCCTTGCCCCAATGATCAATCATCTTATTCTCCAGCTCAATTCGTCGGAAACTAAGAGACAAGGGCAGACAGCCTTCTTGGAGCAACTCCTGTTCGAGAGCACGATACAGAGTTTTCCAAACTTCACAATCCTCAGTTCGATTCCTCCAGTCACCACCAATTGCTGTGCCAGGACACTGGCCCTTACACATGAGGAAGAATCGGCAGCCCTGGCAACCGCCATCATCCTGAGGCGTTTGATACAATGCGATATAGCGCTCGAATCCGGCGACGGATGCCTTTACAAAATCGATTCCATCCTTGTTGGTCCGGCCGCAGTTGCTTGCTTGGCCATTCCCCTCAACGCCGCGAACCGCCGAAGTAGTAAAGGGATCACAAGCATGCCAGACACAACTGCTCTTATTATCTCGTCCCTGCAGCATCTCGCGCATCTCATCAAATAAATCAAATTTCAGTTTCTTCAATTCATACGAGAGGCCGAGAAAGCTGCGCAGTGCATAAATGTTTTCTTCAATCGAAAGAGCGTACTTTTCACGGACGCGTTCGTCGTCAACCTCAAGGAGGTGAAGTCGGACTGACCGTATCCCCATGTCTTCGAGTTTTTTAATCCAGCGATGTAAAACGGGTAGCTTCTCGGCGACACTATTGGCGCGGTGAAGCGTGATTATCAGACTTGGAGGCCTCCATTCAGCACATAGCTTCTCGATCGCACGCTCCGTACTGTCTGTCGCTGCTCGTGTTTTCTCTAGTGTGCCGGCCCAGCGAACGTCATTAAGCTCACCGGGACCGTCTATCGAGATCCCTACGGAAACATCATACTGTCGAAACATCCGAATATGGTTCTCATTGATCAATGCCCCGTTTGTCTGAATCGTGTTGCGGCCGTACTTTTGGAACCCCCAGGCCCAAAGATCTTCTAAATCGCGCTCGTTCACAAGCAACGGTTCCCCACCGAACAGGCTGAATCCCCCACTCTCTCGCTCGATTGCCTCTTTCATTTTGTCAAGATCGTACAATTGAAGTACGTTTCCCGCATCGCGCTGGGGGTTTTGGTAACAATATTGACATTGGATATTGCATTTCACACCCAGTGGTCGTAATTCCACGGTCATTCGTAATTTCCCTTCGGAATTTCGGAGCAAGTTATTACTTGTAGAGGGATTAAAACCGGCGGAATCCGCTTTTGTAGATGACGCACCGACAACACTACTTTTGCATTTGAAAACACCGAATTGAGTAGCCAGCAAAGAAGGCTGGTTCAACGCGTTGGAAGTCCCTCAATATGCCTGGCTCTAAGTAAGCTACTCCGTTAACTCCCCCATATGCTTGACCGGGCATTCCGAAAATGAAATTTGCGCTTATTGCGTAAATCCCGCCATCACCGAGTAGCGGTAAAGGTTGATCGCGCAAAAGAGTTCCTGATGGTGGAAGGCCAACGGAACGTGGATCAAAGCCTCCAAAGTACGCCAGATAAAAAGGCGCATGTTGCTCATCATAGTGCGCACTTAAAAGTTTTTTCTGCAAGTATCTAAGATCTTGCCCCCAGTCGAAATTGCTGGAGAGTAAGTGAGCCGGACACCCGTGTGGCCCGCCGACTAATTCATTCGCGTAACTCAGGCTATGCGGATATATCCACACACTGCTCGCGATTAGCCACAAGCCCAGCGTGAAGACCAACGATGCCGAAAAGAGAGGCATGTAATGATGTGCTTGGTCTGGTCGGGACGCCATGCAATTTACCCCCCCAGCAGCTGCGGTCAAGGGTCCTGTCGAAGTTTTTGCGTAAGCTGGGGAAATGGCTTGGCAGACCTGAGAAGTAGCTATGAAAATAAAAGGAAATGCCGGGAGAACGTAGCGTATATGCTCGCTAAAACCGGTCTTAGCGCTAACTGTTAAAAAAATCAAGAACAAGGGAAAAAGTAGGACGAATTCGTCGCGCAATCGCCCGCCCTCGGATATCTTGCGGTCAACCCAGGAAGCCTCATTCCGTTGGCTGCCGGGTAACATCGAGCCGGTTAGAAGCAGTTCAGATTGGCTCCGGGTGACTCTTTTGCCGTCGTCGGCGCAAGGCGTCATCCAAATCCTACTACCGAGCACTAAGAACCCAAGAAACCAAAGGCTTAGCGGTGTTTTGATGACACATGCATATATGTAGTAATACCACCAGCCGCGGTCGCGCCACTCGCCATGCAGATATGATGGGCGGCGGTAGTGCTCGAAGTCTCTTTGCTGAAGGTCGAATCCGGAGACGTAGTTTTCCGGGAAGGGCATGGGTAGGCGTCCAAGCCACGTCCCGACAAAGCGGTTCTTGGGGAGACGATGGTCATTATCCAAAACTCGATGTTCGATGCCAGACGTTCCATCAGGCTCCTCAGTGAATAGGGCGCTGACAAAGTGTAAGTCTTTCAATTGTGTCAGAGAACCCTCGAAACCGTAGCCGAAGTTGAGCACGTTCAAGCCGATTGCCATTTGTACACCCAGCATAGCTCCCTCACGCATCCAACTACGAACGGACATCGAATGACAATCGAACAAGCGATATATGAGCCAAAGCGTCGACCACATTGGATAGAACACGATCAGCGTTGCTTTGGCGAGTTCTGCAAGACCAAGAGCTACCCCCGTAAGGACGACTTGCGTCCAGTTTGGTTTTTTGAGCCACCGCCAGAACATATAACAGGCCGCAAGTCCAAGAGCTGTCGCATGCGCATCCGGCGTTATCAGGGAAGCATGAGCCAGAATGTTCGGCTCGAAACACCAGATTAAACAAGAAAATACGCCGGCTGGCCGCCCGTAAAGATTACATGCCCAAAGGTAACAGACAATTGCGCCAATCCAACTGAATGGAATGCATGACCAGCGAGCGACCATGATTAGAAAGAACGAGCGGTAGCCATTGGCAGCCACGAACCGTTCACCCATAGCCATTTCGGGGCGGTCTCCTGGAGCTTCATCGAACCCACTCCAGTCTTCCTTATGTCGCAGAGCCATTAACGGCAAAGTGGCTATCATCCGAATCAAAGGTGGATTGACCCGATATAGATCGAATCGGCAAAACCTCCAATGACTAAGCCCAGCCACCAGATGTGCCGGCTCGTTGAGCGTTGGGCTGTGAGTATATGCGCTGTAGCCTAAGAGAAGCGTATTTACAATAAGAATAGCGGCTACCGCCCGGCGTGCAATCCACACTTTTTCGAGCGCACGATAAAGTGTATGGAAACTGTTTTGAAGTCTAGTTGCCATAATCTTTCGTTGCGGCGAATTCCAACGTTCAACTTAAATCTCTGAATGCTGTTGCTAACGATCAACATATCAGCGACGAAGCGCACCGAGTTTACACTGTCCTGCCGGCTTTGCACAAAAGTTTTTCGGTGGGAGGGCGTCTCTGACGCCGACTTAGCGCAACTTCACATTTCGGTAATGTTGGCAATCCGTTATTGCGGCCAGAGACCGCTCCTACGGCGTTTTTATGAAAAGCCCTACCCTGCCTCAGACGGAACTGGAATTTTCCTTTGAGGGCGTTAGTATAACGCCAAGCGAAGGAGCAATTCATGGAACGAGCTCAGAATTGATCGAATGCGCGGGAGCGTAGGCAGGTCACCGCGCTGCAAAATGTGGCCATTGTTAGGCGGCACCTTGTGGATATGTTTCCTTGATTCGCAGCTGAAGATACTTGGTCGCGTAATTATCGGAATGTTCAAAGCTGCATTTCAGGAACATCGCCATCACTTTTAGCAAATGTTCCAAGAAAACGCGGTGTAGCGCGTAAGCGGCGTATACATTGTCGGCTTGCGCCGCATCCAAAACGGCAGCCTTCAACGCATCGAGACTGGTTACAAGACGCGTCAACACATCGGCGCTTAATCCCACCGGCGTGCCGGCCAGCCGTTGCGGCACCTGCAAATGCACCGCCTGCACACAGCGTCATCTTAAATCCAATCCACCTTTAACGTTTCTACAGGATGTAGAACGCCTGATTCACGAGCGATATCCCGTTGGCCGATTATTCTCGGTCAAATTGTGCACTGTTTGCCGCGCCATGCACAACCGTCGTACGCCGAAGTAAGTGCGTGGCCGATTCGGTACCGTTCTGTTTTCGTGCTAAGATCGCGGTACGCGTTAGTTTGTAATCGCTTTATTTGTGCGTGTTGAGAGTTCGTTTGAAGGGGCCTTGGCCCCGGCTCGCTTCGCTGCGCGGCGCGCTTCGGTCCTGACGGCGGAGGGCAGACACAACCATCCTGGAAGGTTTGAAGTCAGTATGCCATCACCTCGGGGCCAGGAAATTCGAATTGTATTACAATTTGCGGCCGCCCACTGGTGGGACCGAGGAGTGGATGGGCGACTCGTATCAGGGCCGCATTTCCCTGAAAGAACCTCACGAGCGACTAAAGGGCGAAGCCGAACGACCATTGGACCTGGAGATGCTCACGACATTTCATTAGGGTACGAACCTAAGGCTATCCGGAACGCGAGTTACCGCCAAAGAGGCCAGGAAGAAAGCAGGCCTAGAGTTGCGGTTTTGGGCCTATTGACGCGATGTTTCGGTTATTTATGATAAACTCGGGAACCCGATCATATCGAAAAGCAGCTTGATGCCTAGATCCGCGAGCCTCCATCCGACTGATGGCGAACTCGAAATCCTTCGCATACTGTGGACGCATCGCAATTGCACTCTGCGCACTATTTGCGAATCTGTCCGCCGCAAGCGCGATGCCGCGACCACCACGGTTGCCACAATGCTCCGCGTCATGCTTAATAAAGGGATTGTGCGCCGTAAGCTATCGTCGAGTGGGCAGCAATGGTCGGCAGCAATAAGTCAGAAATCGGTGGCTAATACGATGGTCGCCAAACTCATCGCGGATCTCTTTGATGATTCGGCTAGCCAACTGCTCGCATACTTGGTTGGATCTGGGCAGCTTTCTAGCGAGCAACTCAATGAGCTGCGGACGATGATAGATACAATTACACCTTGCCCCGCCACTTCCGAGTAGCTAGATCCCTCATCGGTGGCAATTGATTCACAGCATTTAGTTCGGCCAGCCGCAAGGAGTTGTCGCGATCTGTCCGTCGCTTGGTATAGTCCCAATGTAGGAGTATTGCCAATCTGCAGTTCCACCCTTTCAGTCAGAACCAGGTTGACAACCCAGCTGTTGTCAGGGCAGACTTGGATGAAAACCCGATCAGGGGCAAGATCGCATGGCCAGCTTCTGAAATCGCATACCTGGTCTCTGTTTAGCAAACGCAAGCAATACTCTTCTTCTTAACCTGATCAATTGCCAGAAGCACCGCCTACCGCTTCGGCACATCCCGCAAAAACCGTTCCTTTGCCGCATCCCGCTGGCCGTTTCCTTTCCAGACAGTAACAGTCCAAAATAATGTGCGCACGTTGACAGACGCTACCGCTTGAAAATGCACTTCACCGAACGAACACAATTACATTCGGATAACTTTCTTCTAACCCTCGAGGTCATTAGACGTCGTTAGAGAAGTGGGGGCAATCAATGCATATTAAATAGACTCGAAGGAAGATTGCGCGGTGTGAGGTATATTGGCAAGGAAGTCTCGGCCATTCTCCTGTCGATTTCCGGAGGCTGACGTAAGGTATTATTCGATAACGAATGGTTATTCATTGTTGCGGAGATTAAGTGCACGCCCGAATCGAACAAAGCGAGCGGATAGAGCGATAGGCTCTGCCCATACAGCAGCACGCTTTTGCATTTTGCGCATGCCGGCAGCAGCCCATCTAATAGGCCAGTAGGCAGAATGGAATCGGTAATCGCCACTAAATCAGCATCTCGAATTCGATCGAGCAGGTCGTTCCCGTTAAAGCTCGAGATCTGAATGTCGCCTCGCGGTTTAATCCGAGCCAGCTCTGTCTCAATTTCGGGACGTCGTGTGAAATGGCGCAGTTCGCTGATATGAATGGAGCATGCGACTGAAGAATCAAGGATTACCCTTGTCAGAGACTTGCTGAATCCAACCAGAACTACTTTCCTGGCATTCTCGGCAAACTGCCTCGGAAACTCAGTTAGAGTGGCATATGCTGGATTCTTCTGCGCTAATGCGTAGAGGGAAAGAGCGCTCAGCACTGCAACATAAATAGAACCGGCAATGCCTCCTGCTATTGCGAAATCTTCCGTGGCAGAAAGGAGAAGGGGATCGTTATTAAGTTTCCTCGACAAATAATGTCGAATCCGCTCCAATTGACTTAGATCCAGAGCATAGTCGCTATCGCTCACTCCAACACTTAAATCGTCCAATTCGACAATTGTACATTCGTTGCGAAGCTGCAGACGGCGAATTCGTCGTTCTCTCACCGCGGGATAGTTCAGAAAGAGAGTATGCAACGTCTTCGCCAAAACACTTGAAGGTGGGCTCGCTGCGGCTTCTCGAATTGTCCACAGGTATAAGATTCGCCCGTTGACCTTTACTACCTTGTCTGGAGTCCAGTCGCCGATATCATGCGTTTGGGATACAATTCGAGTTCCCGGACGCAGACGGCGAAGCTTCGGTCTGAGTTCCTCCAAAAATGAAGGAACCAAATATAGGGTTAGGACTGTTGCGTCCGAAAAATCTGTGGCATGCAAATCGGCTGCTTTTAGTTGGATTCGCTCGGTTAATTCCGCAACCGCGATCCTCTGAGCGGCAATCGTGAGCAAGTCCGGGCAGATTTCTACGCCTACAGCTTTTGCTCCCAGTTGAGCTGCGGCGAGAAGGATAGTACCTTCGCCGCACCCGAGATCATAGACGACATCTCCGGGGCCCGTGCACGCAAGCCGCAACATTTCGCGAGCAACGTCCGGACGCGATTGAGTTTTGCCAATTTTCCAGCCCACAGTTTAGACTCCGTTTATTTCGATCGTGACTGCGGAGAATGCTTTTACTTGACGAATTACGGTCGTTAAGGTTTAAATAATTTAGACATTAAATCATCATCGCTTTCGATCCTAATTGTGCCGTGCGGGAGTTGCGAAATGCAAGGCAGAACAAAAGAAGTGGTGCGGATCTTCTCACTTTCTGATTCAGACCGACAGAATATTCGCGACTTGCTCAACAGGATCATCGGTGATTCTTCAAATACAGAAGAACACACTTTCCTCGAGAGCGCAGCTATTTTGGCCTCGGAATTGCCGCGTTCCATTCGAGAATGTATTTACGATTTTAAGCTGTGGGAGTCCTCAGCAGCTCTTCTTATTACAAGAAACCCAATATCAAGCCAGGATATCGGGCCTACACCTGACTCACACTGGCGTCCGGGTGAGAAACGTCCTCTAGGCGTTGCACAAATATTGCATGGGTTGTACTCATCTTTGTTGGGCGAACCGTTTGGATTCGAGACTCAACAGTACGGCCGAATTTTTAATGATTTGATTCCTCTGAAAGGAATGCCGTCTAACTCGAGTTCTGGTTCCGGTGATATTGGATTGCATACGGAAGATTGTTTTCAACCCTTTATGCCGGATTATCTGGGCCTTATGTGTCTGCGGAATGAGCAGCGCGCGAAAACGACGGTTTCGTCCATATGGAACGTAGAGCTCCCAGAGGAGATCCGAAGAGTTTTGTGGGAGGAGCGATTCGCCCCGAAACTGTCAATTATAAATTCGACTGAAGCAGTCGCTAAGCGATCTGTTTTGTTTGGCGATCCGGCACAACCATACATGCGGTTTGGGTCAATCGATTATGAAACCTGTGATCTAGAGGCGACGGCTGCGATGCGATTTCTGGCTACACTTCTCGAACGGAATCGTCAGACAATAACGTTAAACCAGGGTGATTGTCTGTATGTGGATAACTATTATGCTGTCCACGGGCGCGCGGCCTATCAGGCGGAATACGGCGCGAATGGTCGTTGGTTTTCCAGGCTAGTGATGGCCCGTGATTTAAGAAAAACCCGCACATTCCGGAGCGCCCCAGAGAAGCGGGTTATGCTGAAGCACACCTACGCAAATTAAATGGGCGCTACAATTATTTAGAAAACCTATCTTGGTAGCTAAACGGCCGTGCGTCGCAACTGCGTATAGTAGTTGTCGCGTTAACCGGTAAATCTCCCAAAGCCGTGGCATTGGCCGCCTTAACGATAGTGCGAGCTCTTCCGGATTCCCATGCTCACCGCGATGGCGACATGCGAGTGCTCATGGGAGAGCGGCTGCTCGAAACCGCGGCCTTTGGACCCGTCTGCGCGCTTCCAGTGCGCGACACAGCCGGGGCAGGCCGCCACCACGTCGGCGTCCACCATCATGAAGGTCAACCGGCGGTAGCCTTCCAAGGGATGCTCGGTGTGAAAAGTGAGGATCGCTTGGCGTTCCGTGGTTTCGAGTCATGATCACGCGGCACGAGGGCGTTGTGCTCGTTGACTTTGCTGTAGCGCTTTCGCCAGTCGTAGAACCTACTCTGTGCTAACGCCGATCCATTTCATAATTCCGCCGCCCCCTCCATGTATCGACGTAGTCTATCACTTCATCTCGCACATCGTGCGTCACCCAGCGGCTATTTGGAGCGCCCCATCGAGTTTTTTTAAGCTGACATTCTCCTCCGTCAGCTCGGCGATGTCTTCATTCTTGGTGACCAGCTTCGCCCGCAGCGCTTCGACTTGGCGCTCGGCCAGTCTAAAGCCGGAGACCTTTGTCTTTGGTTCGAAGTCACTCGCACGATTCTCGAAAACTGTCTTTGCGACAGGCAGAACTCGGCCAGCTGGATGTGGCGCCTGTCACACAGCTCCGAGATGGGCACGCTATCGTCGAGTGACGGCGCTGTTGCGTCGCGAAGGCTGAACCGCCAATCACAAACGCGTTGAGCGGCTGTGGCGTCAGGAGGGACTGAAAGTCCCTCAGAAGCAGCCAAAACGGAAGCGGTTGTGGCTGGCCGACGGCTCGTGCGTCAGACTTCGGCCTGCGTACCGTGATCATGTCTGGAGCTACGACTTCGTCGCCGATCGCACCAGCGACGGCCGGGCGATTCGAATGCTCACGCTGATTGATGAGCACTCACGTGAGTGCGTGGCGATCGACGTAGCGCGAGGTCTCAAGAGCGAAGATGTGTTGGAGCGGTTGAGCGATCTGTTCGTCCGTCGCGGCGTTCCGAAGTACATTCGCAGCGACAACGGTTCGGAGTTCACCGCCACGGCGGTTCGCCAAAGGCTGCAGCGCGTCGGAGTGAAAACGCTGTTCATCGAGCCCGGCAGTCCGTGGGAGAACGGCTACGTTGAGAGCTTCAATGGAAAGCTGCGCGACGAGTTATTGGCCCGTAAGCAGTTCGACACACTGTTGGAGGCGAAGGTGCTTATTGAGCGATGGCGGCGGCACTACAATGCCGTCCGGTCACATAGCTCGTTGGCCTATCGGGCCCCGGTCCCAGAGGCGATCCAGCCTGCTTCGATCGCTTCGGCTACGCCTCAGCAATCGAAGCAGGCTAGCGTTGGGACATGCCCAACTCTAACTTAACGATTGCTTCCTTACTCGGGGGCAGGTCAGATGGTATCGGAGCGACTATTACTCTAACAGGAGAACGAGATGCGACTTTCGATTATTCAGCTCCCGATGCTTCTTGTCATTGTAATGATTGCGGCGCGCGCGGCGGCCGAAGACAGCTTGCAAAGCCTTTCCGGCGAGTGGGATTTCGAGAATCACCGGTACGAACAGTTTTCGCCGGATGGAGAAAATGCGAATGATGAAACTGATCTCGCAGTCCCCTGGTTTCCAAAATGCGAATTGCGACTGCAAGTCGATCCAGCGGTGAAAACCGTTAGCGGCACGCTTCGAGCCAAGGGTGTTACGCTCCAAATTGACGGCCATGTCGACGTGGGTGCAAAGACTAGTAAGCCGCTCATATCGGGTTTTATAACCTCAAAGGCCTCCGCTAGCAGTAACCCCGTCACTTATAAATTCAAAGGGTATGTGATCACGAATGATTATACTGTGATAGTCGGAACGATGGTCTTGTGCCATGGGCAAGATATCGCGAATGAGTCCCAACCGGTCGGCACTGCGGCGATGTTTTACGCCATCAAAAAGGGTATGCAGCAACTTGGACCCGCATCAAAAGCCAACTAGTCGCCATTACGGCAGAGCTCTGCTACGAAAGTTGTTTCTGTCAGAATCACTCGAATATTCATACCCCGCCTGGTCTTCTGCTGTCGTTGTCGCGCAACTTGAGGTTGATTGCGTTTATCACGCCGGCGTTGGCACCTTAGTTCACTCCGAAAGCAGCGGTGCCCTGAAAATCGACTAGAGGCAGTTAGAGAACCTAATTTTCGCACGCGAATGCATCGAAATCACCATGGAATTCGCTAGCGTTGCAATCGCAATCGGCGTTTTGAAACTGCCTCCAGATGAAAATACAAACGTTAAAGATGCCACTGATGACGACGGTCAATTAAAAGCGTGGCATACTTTCCAACAAAACCCTTTATGAAATCGCAATTCCCTACGACTTTCATATGTTTACAGGGCGCGCTGGGCACTAACCAGCAATGGCGCGAACGGTCGTGCGAAAATAAATGCGTCCAAGTAACTTACGCTAATGCGAAACATCGTGTTGTCCCGGTCGATACATTCGGCGAGGCAATAGGTCATAGAGCACCCAAAGCGAAAAAAGCTTTTCTACATCATCTCATAGCGGCAAATGTCTATACTTCGAGGGCCGCGATCGCTCCGGTCCAACATGACGCACACCGTACTAGAACCGTCGGACGTGCTCGGCTCAATTGGGCAGTCATACACCAGGTAGGCAGTTCGATCAGGTGCATGAGGGTGCGGAACCGCGACGAACTCGAACATCAAGCCTGGGACTCGCAAGAGAGCTTGTTGACACTCGTTTGCCCGGGGCATGAAGTTGGGGACGCCAGTAACAATCAACATCTCATAACTAACGGAAGGTGCGGATCCGAACTGAGAGAAAACTAACCGCCGCCCGCACCGCCCAAGTTGCGACAGTGCGGGCGACAGAATGCGCGATTCTTCAGCACCCCGGCCATTCAACCGGTAGCATATCATCCCAATCGAACACAAGCGGTCGACGAGGCTCAGGTTCGAAATTGACGTCCACCGGATCAGCAACGCTAAATCCGCAACGTTGAATTACGGCTAGGCTTTCTCCCGTCGCCATTGCAACGGCGACCTCAATTGCATGTTGACTCATACGATTCTCCCGGTAATTTGAATTTGCGAAAACGAAAAAGCGACTGCCTAACACGGCGGTGTCAGGCAGTCGTCTTGCTTTTCAGGAATGCGTGAGCGCCGATTAACGTGAAGCTTTTCTATCCCGTGCCCGAATCGCGCGAAAGTGCCGTTCTCGGACGTACGTGTCTCGCGACACTCGCACCCAATGGGCGGACTGGCCGGGGGCGCGCAATTTCAACAGGACCTCGTTCGGTGGCAATTGCTTTCCATAGATGCAACTTTTGGCGCGAAGTACCTGTCTGTTGCGAAAGAATAATTTCCTCTTCATAATCGTCCTCAATCGGGATGTTTACGCCGCTCGCCAATTAGTGAAGTGACAAGTGGCTGCTTGAGCGAAAAGCGTGCAACCGTCAGCGGCGTGGGCGACGCTTGTGGCAGCCGCAATCGCGAATGTGGCGTGGCCGAAAAATGTGAGTTCGGCCGGCATGTCGAACGTGTGCCACCACGCGCAAAACGCGACGAAGGATTTTCTGTCGCATATTGGTATCTTTCTCCTGGGGTTGTTTCTAACAGAAATAACGGAAACGAAGGCGTTGCCATTGAGCCCTTGCGAATTGACTTGAATGCCGCTAGTGGGAGGCCATCGACACGGCTTCTCCCTGGTATAGCTGCCAGGAGACTTGCAATTCGCGCCTCAATTGCGAGACTCGGCCCGGCGTAACGCGGTATTTGCGGCTGACCTCGCTTGTGCGAAAACCCTTCGCCAAATCGAGGGCGATACGACGCGTTCGACGCCCCAGCGACTCGAGCCACGAGCGAAAATCCATCCGAAGCGCTATCTGGTCGAGAATAGGTGCATGTCGACTTGCGACGAGATCATTCACCCAGGTGTCGTCATCCGCATTCGGGTGTAATGGTAGCACTTTGAAGCCACGGCCGAGTTGCGCATAGCGCGACATAACATCTCGCCCATTCAGCGGGCAACCGGCGACTCGGCCTCGACGGACCTGAAGCTTGGCGTACCAGACCAGGCTAGATGGTGTCGCGGCTTCGGCGCGACCCTGCTCATACAGACGAAAATAGCTCCAGGCGCAGTGGAACATTGCCTCTCCCTCCGCGTCGCTACGAGCCTCCAACTTGAGGTTGGTAAATGCAATCCGCAGCAGCCGTTGGATCTCCGGCAGCATCAACGAAAAATTTGCTTGCCACGTGCCGACAGGAGTCGAGCAAGCGTCATTAAGCATGATCATGGGCGACCTCGATTCAATTGAGACCGCCCCTCGTGGGGGCGGTCGTGATGAAACACAACCGCCCCGCACCGCGCGGAGCTTTTTGAAGTAAGCGCTAAAAACTACGCGACAAAGGATTTGAAGTTAGCGAGCCAGCCCGAGCGTCGGGCACCCTGACACCCGGTCCTCCGCTATTGCGACTTGGCTAGTACCAGTCCCAGCTAGAGAAAGTTAGAGCACCGGTAGCGAGCCGGGCTCGATCCGATCACCCACTGAGAAACCCAGCAACGATGATTCATATTCTGCAGCTTCAGATACCTATGTATCTTCAGCCCGAACGTTGGCTAGTGGTTCATCGATGGTCGTCTTGCTGGACGGAGTGGCCGGAAGGGCACTTGTTAAATTGGCGTGTGCAACGGGTTCCAATGGTTTCCGTTCATCCCCACGGGATTTCGGAGCCGCTTCCCTCGCACTTTCGAGACCCTGTCTAGAGCTTCTATCGTGCGATTTCTTAAGCCACTCGTTCGCCCAAGATTTACCGACGTAATTCGCGAGTTCTAGTAGTAGCTGATGCATTTGACCTCCAGCGCAAAAGAAAGGCCCGACCTTATGGTCGGGCCCGAATAAAGAATCAACTCTCTTCATGGTGTTCACGCAGCGTCTGGCTCGCGAGTATCGGCGGATCCTCGCGGATCAGACTGGCCACCGCAGCCGTCGGCGAGGTTTTGCTGGTTTCGGAAATAACAGTCACGAACCGTGTTGCGACTAAGACCAGTTTCCGCTTTGATCTCATCCCAGGTAGCGCCCTCCTTGCGACGCCGCTTGATTAACTCCGTGGCTTCATCTGCACGTGTCGGACCTCCCACGTTGAGGCGGAATTCTGGAGAATTGGAAGTACTCGACATATCGTCCTGACAAAGAATCGTTTCGACCCAACTGGGGAGCCGATCTCCTAACGCAGCCCGCACGATTCTCCATGCGCTGAGCCGAAAACGCAGTTGGTGGTAACCACGCTGCTTTCCTGGAAGCGTAACGCGGTGGACGTAAACGACATCAAAAAGCTGACCTAGAAGATGCACTGCTGCGGACTCATCTGTCCGCAGGATCATCGGCAACGTCTGGATTTGGCTGGCGATGAAGGCTTCGTCAGGCATTGTGATGACGCCTTCCGACTGTTGAGTTTCCAGCGCAATCTGCTCGACTAAGCCGGCAATCGCGCGGTCGAGCTCCTCAATCCGCTGCCGAATCGAGGAACCACCGCTTGGGGTGGACGCTGCTTGTAGTTCTCCAGTTTCGATGAGCTCGAATAGTCGCCCGCGGCGCTGGATCAACGCTGAATGCTCTGTGCGGAGCTCTGCAATCCGCGCCGGTATCGCAGCTTGGGCTGTCCGGACCGCACGATTCATCGCGCCGATTGCCGCTTCGAGCCAATCTGGAATGGACAGCAGAAGCTCCGCTGCAAACTCAGTAATAACGCGCTTGGTTTCCTCCGCAGGCACCCGGGTTTTCGCACGGCAATCATGGGGGCCAGGTCCCGTATTCTTGCACTGGCGGTATTCAATCTCCCGACTCATGTTCTGGTGCATTTCACCGCGGCATTCGCCGCAGCGTAGGAGCTTAAACAAAATATTGCGGGGGTAGGCCTGTGTGAAGTGCACACCACCGCCGCGACGTTTCTGGCCCTCCTTAAACCCGAATATACTATCAATTCGAGCGACTTGCACCTGCGCCCGGGCCCAGAGGTAAGCATCGACGATCTGCAAATCGGGCCGGTTCATTCGCGCCACCTCATCGGCGGGCGCGGGCACCTGCTTCTTACGACCTCTCGAGTCCCGGATCGTCATCGTGACTCCCCAACGCCATTCTCCGCCGAGGTATTTGATGTTCCGTACCAGACGGCTGATGACTTTGGCCGTCCACCGTTTTACATTCCGGCCAACCGGCGCATTGAGCTCCTGCAGTCTTCGCGCGATTTCTCCGAAGGACACGCCCGCTGCCACCCATTCGAAAATTTGGCGTACCCACTTCGCATGCGGCTCGTAAATGCGAATCGACTTGGAGGGCTTTGGCCCTCGGCCGAGGTACTGGGCCGCGTAATCCGGATCGTCGAAGTAAGATTCGTACCCATACGGATAGTCGCCGGCCGATTTATTGTCGAGGACGCGCCCTTTCATTCCACGACGCACACGGTGGGCCGTGTCCTCGGATGACATTGCGTTGTGGATACCTTGAAGACGAACTCGTGTCTGCCAGCCCTTTTCATTCGTATCGACACCATCGCGCGACAGGAATCGCACGCCGCGATATACCATATCTTTGACCACGCCGATAATATCGTCGTTTCGCGAGGCGCGAGCCTGGTCGTCCACGCCTACTACTGAGACCAAACCGGCTGCTATAAGCCGCTGCTTTTCATTGAAGCCGGGCCGGTCGTTGGTAGTGCCACTTTCCGCTCGGTCGTGAATGACAAATGCATTCGACGCATCGATTCCCTTTCGAGCGAACAGCAGGCGGACTTCGCGCTCTTGATCCTCATTCGACTTGTCGGACTGCAAATCGCAGGAATAGCGCGTATAGATGAGCGGTCGCGGTCTGGCAGCGAATACGGCGGCAAAGCCGATGAATAAGCCATAGCATGTGGTAGCCGTCGCTAAGGCCTGCCAACCTTCGGGTAAAAACTTGTCCCTGTTTTGTCCCTGTTCGCTACCTCCATAATGGGAATCAACGGGAAACAACCGGGAGCAACAAGACGCCGATAACTCTTGATTTCCTCGGTACTTAGTGGCTAATTCATCCGCCGCCCGCGAGAAATAAAAAGCGGGGGGTTCGAATCCCTTGCCCTCCGCTGATGTGAGCCACGGAATTGACGAGCTTCCGATGATCCCTTATCGGAAGCTCTTCTCGTTGATTCACCCCCACATCGGTGGAGTGCTGCCAAAAGTGTTGCCTTTAGCGCGCATCGGTCCGGTTTCGATCACTGTGGTGCGCCGCCCATAACTCATCGGCTACGGCGTCGGAATCCTGACAAACGTAGTATCTCATTGTGGTCTCAATCGACTTGTGGCGCATTAAGACCTGCAGCGTGGGCGGCCACGGAAAGGTGAGGTGGCCAGTTTGGGCACTTCCTCTATCGAGCGGCCGTCTGCGGTGCCGCCAGTACTCTACTCAATGAGGCCCTAGGGACTCAGCGCTCGACTTTCAGAAGCATTCGTGAGCGACGCGAGTAACAACTAGCAAGCAGCACAGCGGCGGCGAGCAACAGACTCGCTGTCGCCGGCTCCGGTACCACGGTAACTTGCAAGCCGAATTCCTGCGTGCAAAAAACTGCTGATGATTCCGAATGGGCTTCCACCATCCGACAGGAGCGGTGGGAAGCCTCCCGACCGTGGATTGTTTTCGACCTTCCAGATTATGTAGTCTTCCTCAAGTTGCCTTTCATTGAAGGGTCTTCCCGGCACACTGAACACCGCAAAATAGTGTTCGCCCGCGACAAGTTGGACAGCAGACGCGCTGAAGTCAAAAGTGGTTAAAAGCGGAGGGGGAAGGAATGGAATCTTTTGGCTATAAATGGCGCTGCCGAGCGTAACACCGGGTTGCCCGTCACTTCTGAGCGAGCGAATGTCCACCGCCAATGGCTGCCCATTTGAAACTTGGGTATTGAAGAAAGCAAAAACCGATTGAACGACTCCGCCCACATAGGGTGTGAACTATTGCGCTTCTATAAAGTTTCCGTGGTCAGTGCTGTCGCCGATTGAGTCAACCACAAAAGAAAGATCATCTGGATCGCGGAAATCTCTAAATGCAGCTTGATCGGCATTAACGCTGGTCCATGCACCGCACGCGAGTAGAGCTGCGGCAAAAGCATTGATTGTCAGCTTTGATAGTTTCATTGGCACGCCTCGCTTTCCGACCGCCAGTCACTTTAGGATTGTTAGGTGCGATTATGTCGCACACCGGCTCCGCGAGTAGTAATTAGCAACCAGCGCAGCGGCAATGAAAAACAGACTCGCTGTCGCCGGCTCTGGTACAACGGTTACCACTAAGCCGACTTCTTCCTGGTGAGATAGCGGAACGTCATACCAACTTACTTGGCCTCCGTCCTGCGAAAAAAGCGGCGCAGACATACCACTGTATGGGCCGTCTGGAACGGACCATAAATCGTAGTAACCGTCCCCAGGTGCGCCGGTGGAGTGAGCAACGCGGAAGACCGCGAAATACACTTGATTCGCAACGAGCTCGACGTTCGAGCCGGTGAAGTCAATTTTTTTCAGACTTCGGTCGGGAAAGAATTGATCGCTCGTAGTGGTCGCAGTGGCGAGCGAGCTGCCGTACAAGTCGGACCGAATATCAACGATCAGGAGCGGCGCGTCGCTGCTTTCCGTGCTGATGAATGCACTTATTGAATCGAGGAGTCCAGTGGCATTAGGAATGAAGCGTTGGGCAATAGCGTAGTTGCTTGCCTGGCCGACATCCCGGACAACGTTAATCGGGTCGCTGCCAGGCGCGAAGTTTTGGTATACGACTTGGCTCGCGATCGAATTCAGCGGGGCCAGAAATAGAAATCCGCACAGTAAGAGCGGTTGGAAATGTCGGCGAAGTTTCATTAGGCATCTCTCGCGTAGGGCTGGGTCTAAATTAGAGGCCGAATACTTTAGCAGTTGCAACTTGCCAATTTGACCAGGCGGCACCGCCGCCCCACGCAGTGATTAGTTTAGTTCGTTTTACAGCGAAGTTTTATGGCGAAATATAATGAATTAGAGAAGGAATTAGCACCGATCGGCGCTAATGAAATCTATCCGGTCAGCGTGTTATGCTGCGAACTGGCCTCGGAACAATCGGCTAGCGTCCCGGAACCATCAGTGCTTGCGATATTCGCTGCTGTGGCGTCAGGGTCAGCCATCCCCCGCCGCAGTCCGACCTCGCGCACTCGCGTCTAGCGATTGCCGAGGCCACGCGTCTCATCGAGCGAGTGCTGTTAATCCACGTATTACGAATATGCAGGCGCCAAGGCGTAGAACTAGCCACTCTGCCGGGCCTCACTTTGACCGAAGTGGATGACGTTTGGGCAGCACAGCGAATGCATCTCTGGATGCGGTATAGATGAGCGGTGAGCAAAGTTTTTTGGTCAAGCGATTCATAAATCTATGGCTGCAGTCACCTATTCCAAATGCCCGGTGTGTGACCAGACGCATTCGCTGTTTTTGGGGCCGGACGATTCGTTCGTTCCGGGCACAATGTACGAATATCTCTGCCCTTCAAGGCGCAGAATTGCGCGGCTTTTGGCCGATGAATCAATCGTCTCGCGTCAGGTTCGCAATCGGCTCCGCGGTACATTGCTTGTCACCAAAACACAAGGCAATTTAGCCGCACCGCTGTCACAAGTGTAGCTGCTCGATACCTGGCGCGTCCGCCGCTAGGATGCCTCCAGGTTCGATTCAACTAGCGCTGGTTTTCCGTTAACTCCGTTGTGAAAACTGAGAGTTTCCGGAGGCCGTCCAATCATTCGCGCAACGACCAATCTCTAGGCCACTCGTGAAACGGTGAACCGTGCGCGGTGAACATCGCAGATGAACCGGTCGGCACGCAAGCGCTCGGTATCAGCGAATTGGTCGCAATTCGTTGGCGTCGACGTCATCGAGCGAGAGACTAAACACAAATACATCATCGCTAGAATCTGATTCCGTATTGTTCTTAGGGTGAGTCCTGACCGTTAACGGGTATTACATCGAGCGACGATTGCCTTCTGTTTTTATTGCTCGACTCCAGTCTAAGTGCGAAAAACCGGCGGGATACAAGTTTAACTCAACCTGATGTGGCCAAAGCGTCCAATTTGCGCGTAAGCCCATTGAGCGCTTGAAAATCCGATTTGCTTCACTAATACCTTCCCACGTTAAAGTCTGCCTCCCTCTGTATGGGATGTACCGATTGTGCCAATCTGAGCTGCTAGAACGCGCATCTTTACTAGCAGTTTTAACGATTTTAGGGGTGAACTAAGGTCGATGCTCCATTTGCAGGCACCCTTATATCAAATAAGCGGGTGGTGAGCGATTTGATGCTTAGGCGGTCGCTCAGTGTGTTTCCCGTGTGGCTGCTGGGCTGAGTGCACTTCTTCGCCGCGATGTTCGGTGCGGAGCTCGATACGAATGGCTTTCAGGCATTTACTCTCCGTAGCAGTACTGACAGCGTGTGTCATTTGTCGTTCGGCGAGTGGTGCCGACGCTGTCCAAAACGACAAAGCTGCTGCCGTCGCGAACGACACCAGTGTTGCCACAGAGAGCCCTTGCAAAATCAGCGAAGAAGCGCCCGGCGCGGGATCTGGCTATTTTGATCTTCGAGAAAATCGATTTGGGTGCTGGCCAGGTGAATCGATGATGAATTCCGGCCCCGACTGTAGCGCGCCCTCAGGGTGTCCGAGCTTGCCGAGCGAGTGCCCTGGCAATTGCAATCCATGCGGCGAGAATCCGCCGTGTGATGAAGATTGGTGGGCGTCTCCTTTTGATCGTCAAATCGTATCGGCAACGGTCGGCTTGACGATATTCCGGTCCGACTTCCACGGCGGGTCGTTGTCGAATCAAAGCGCCGATTTTGCGGCTTCCGACGATGGCGCCTTCGCGGGGATCACCTACGCTCCACGTGTCTTATTGGCAACTCAAAGCTGCGAGTGGGGACTTCTCGGAAGGTTTTGGTACCTGAGTGATGCAGACGCTTCGTTTACACCCCTCGGATTCAATGGAAGTGCTGTTGGATTAAACTCGACGACGCGCACGAGAGCATCCACCGCAGACTTCGAGGCCAACCGGCGATGGGGTTTCCTTGAATGCGGAGAAATTGACACTTCGATCGGTTTTCGATACGCGACATTCAGCGCGGATGGCGTTCTTAGTTCGGTAAAAGTTTTGGGGCCCGATGTGTACGACTCATTTTCGGGCATGAGCACACAATTCAGTGGATGCGGCATTACATCGGGTGCATCGGCGCACTTACCCCTCGCTGAAAATGCCTGGCTCTGTCGGGGATGTACGTTGAGCCTTTTTGGCAGCCTTCGCGGTTCCGTAGTGTTCGGGGATTCAGACGCGGATACGACGGCGAGCAGCCGAATCACAACGGGCTTGGGAAACGTCGCGGTCGCAAATAGCGATGTCGTTCGACAGTCGAGCACGCTTTATATTGGTGAGGTAGCGTGCGGCTTGGAATGGAACCGCAGGTGGACGTGTATTCCTGCGGATGCGTTCTTCCGCATCGCAGGCGAATATCAGGCTTGGGACGTCACATCGCCCGGCGAATCTTCGTCGACAACGTCGCTGTCAGCGGCCGGTCAATTCGCGAATGCATCGGCCCATGCAAGTGACTCTGGCCTGTCACTCGTAGGCGTCGCAGTAACGACGGGATTCACGTGGTAAGGGGAGGATTAGCATCAAGTGAGAATGTGCCGTCGCATATGACGACTCGTGGTCTAGAGACGGTTTCGGTAGAGGTTTGGGTCGATGACCGCTGTCATCGATTGCTGATCCAGGTTTCCTCCGAGAAAGTCGGCAACTCGTGATATTTGAGACGCTGGGTCTTTAACAAGTTCGTTATAGCTCATATCCAACTTACTAAAATTCGCTTGCCTTTGAATCCACGATTCGAGATTTGCTAATTCGCGTTGATAAATTTTCACCATCTGAGCGTCGTCAACCGAATCGTCGTTGTTTTGATGCCGCAGCATGGCGCGCTGAGATGACAATACTTCCTCTACCCTCCGTTGCATCATTACAACGCGATATGAGTAATCCGACGGCAAATCGTATAAGAGCCGATAAACCATCTTTACCGCCTTACCGCTGGCACGCACAAGCCAAGAAGGATCGGTCTTGGTGCGCTTCACTGGTTCGAATTCGTAGTACCCGTTCGGATTGCTTATATCGGCCTCGCGAACTTGATCAGTCAGGGGCGGCATGCCGCCTGCCTCCAAGATGCGCATCATCATTGATGTGCCGGAGCGAGGTAGTCCCGCAACAATCGTTATTGATTCTGATGGATTATTAAGCATGGCAATGGCTTCATTGTTTGGTTTACCTAACAGGTGCTCCTTTCATTTTGGCTAGACGGGAAAGTGTTCGTCAACGTAATGACTGATTTGATCGCGTCGAAACGCGCATAACTCCATCCTTGACGCATGGCTTCGGGTGAATTTTCAATTCGGCTTGCCTTTGCTACGTGCGGGGTCGCGATGATCCTGGCAGTTGCCGCGCCGACTTGCGCGCTAGGCGAGGAGCGCTTTGTTTGCGTCGCAGCTGACGGAATGGCCGACGTGCACCCCGCGCGTCCCTCCTGCAGTGCGCCGCCGCCACCGCCACAGCCCGATTTATGCTGCATTGCGACACCCCCGCCGCAGATTCCCGATCCGCGAATTTTGAGAGCCGACGCCCCTGCCCTAAGGTTGGACGTCCGATCCAGCTTGAAGATCGCAGTCTGTAACTCGGAAGTCGTTCGCGTAACATCCGGTGCGCTCTCGACAATCGCGGGGTCCCCGACGGGCGGTTCGCCTGGCTACCAAACCACCCAGGCCAACAGCGGCATCGGACTGAATCCCCTCGAACAACCGCCTCGCAACTTACCGTATCTACTCAATACTGACAGCGGTGGGTTTGGACCTTCATCGCAGGGCGGTTTCGGGGCGGACGGGATGCCGTTTGTCGGCGGCAACGGTGGAAACGCGGGCGGAATTACAGATTCGACGGTTAGCAATCCTGCTACGACTTCTGCTAACGCGCCGTTTGCCACAATTTACGATCCCGCCATTGCTGCCGCCCAGGTCGAATCTGCCCGAGGCGCTTTCGATCCCGTGTTCACCTCAGGCTCATTTTGGGAGAGTGACGATCGCCCGACGGGTTTTCTAACAGACGGATTTTTAACGACGCCGGAGCAGCTCGACGCCTCCTATTTAAGGACGTCGATCACCAAACCGTTGTTGAGCGGTGCGCAAGTTGGCGTAGCGCTTAACGATGATTACTATTTCCGCGATAACAATCCCAATCCCGCAGTGCTGAACCCTCAGTATCAACCGAACGTGGAGTTTGGAATTGTTCAACCCTTGTTGCGAGGGTTCGGTTCTTCCGTGAACGAAGCCGGCATTCAAATCGCTGGCGCGCGAGCCAACCAGTCTGATTGGGAATTCAAGCGCCGCGTGATGGAAATGGTTCGTAGCGTCGAGTCTGCGTATTGGCAACTCTATGCGGCACAACTCAGCCTCCAAGCAATAGACGACGCGATACCACTCACCGAAGAAATCTTACGCGTTGAGACCGAGCGCCAGCATGGCGGTACCGCAATTGCCGCTGATGTCGGCCACGCGCGAAGCAACTTGCTGCGCCTGCGCAACCAACGGCTCCAAGCGGTTTCCAACGTCAACGAGAAATATCTCATGTTGCGAAACCTGCTGGGACTTTCCCCGTCCGATCAGCGTGCCATCGTGCTTACGGATCGACCCATAACCCAGAAGGTGGATATTAACTGGGATTCCGCGATTAACGTGGCGATTGAACATCGGCCGGACATCGTACGGGACAGGCTCGCGGTTTATGAGACGCAATTGCAAACGATGGTGGCCAAGAACGCAACGATGCCCCAATTGAACGGCGAAGCGCTTTACCGAGTGAACGGACTGGGAAACGACCTCGGCAACTCACTGGATGTCGTCGGGAGTAATAACTATACCGATTGGCGCCTCGGATTTGTCTTTCAGTACCCGCTGGGAAACCACGTGGCTGAAGGACAATTGCGGACCGCACAGCTGCAAGTCATGCGGCAACGAGCCCTGCTCAAACAAACCATGCATATCGCGACGCATCAAATGGCTGTATTGCTGCAGCAGATTGATTCGACCTACCTACAGTATCAAGAAGTTTTGGAGGAGCAAAAGGCAAATAACACATGGCGCGATGGCGCAGGCGAGCGGTTCAAGGCTCCGGCGGGCGGCACAACGCTGCTGCAAGCGCTCGATGAGTATCTTCAAGCCATCGACAATTCTGTGATGACGAATCAGCAGAGTGCGCAGGTGCTCGCTTCTTATAATATCGAGCTGGCGCAATTGGACGAGGCGATGGGAACCATTCTAGAGGATCAAGGAATTCAAATCGCGAATGATCCATGCACGAAAGCGAAGCAAACTATTATTGCGGATAGCGCGGTGGTACCAAACGCCGAAAACGAATCTCCGGTCGAACGGACGCCGCAGCCGGTAACCCCAGACACGCTACCGTCGCCGCCGCCGACAACGGAACATGGGTCGAACCTCCCGTTGGCGCCGCAATCGCCGGATCCGACATTAGTGCCGTCGGCAACGCCTTCGCGACCCAACATTTCGTCGGGGCCAGATTTGCTCCCGCCGCCATCGCTTTAGGGTCACGAATCAGAATGACGCGTGGTCTAAGGCAGCCAAGACCACACTTCGACCAGCGCTATTCGGCGAACGTCGCGCCATAAGGTTGCCCACAAACAGTCATCTGCAACCACAATCCGGGCTTCGCCGGTCATCCCTGGCAGAAGCCTGAGGTCGACGTTATCGAACTTCACTAGGATTCGAACATAGCGCCAGTGATCGTCGGGATAGCGCAGCTGGGTTTGGTTTGATTCGCGATCGGTTCGGAATGGCTCCGGTGTCGATGCCCCCTCGCTTACCGCCGAGATGGCGACTCGCTCGACTTTGCCCGTGAGCAAATCGCCGTAATTTCCCCACAGTCGGAGCTTCACGCTCATTCCGTTTTGCACCTCGGCGGCCGCTGCTTCGTCAGCCAAGACCTCAGCGAATATCGCCGACCGATCTTGCACCACGGCAACAAGGTCGCCGGGAAATACGGTTTGTCCTTCGTGCAATTCAATGCTCGGCGTTGCGACCGTGCCGCGGATCGGACTACGGATTTCAGTCGACTTGCATTTTTGTTCCGCAAGTTGAAGCTGTGCCTTCGCCTTCGCCAGTTTTGCAGCCGCTTGGTCGATTTCTTCTGCCCGATAGCCAGCCTTTAACTTGTCGTAATTGGCTTGGGCTCCGGCCAGCGTCGCCTTGGTCGAATCGCGCGTGCTGAGCGCGTGCTCATATTCGTTCGTGGCAGCTGCCGAGCGCGATAGCAAGTCCTTTTGCCGTGCGAGCTCTGCCTCGGCGAACGTCAACGCTGCAGTAAGACTCCCAACCTGGTCGGCCGCCGCCGCGATGTCTTCAGCCCGGTAGCCGGCCTTGTTCATCTTTAGAAAGGCTGCGGCGTCATCGACTTCCGCCTGCGCTTCTGCGCGTTCGGCTTCCGCATCGCGACCCACAAGCTTAGCAATCACACCGTTGGCTTCGACCGCGTCTCCATCGTGTGCATAGATGCGCTGAATCTCGTCTTGAAGCTGCGAGCGAAGCCCGATCTCGCTTGTCGGAATGAGCCGGCACTGACCGCCGACCTCATACTTATACGGAAGAAAACCCGCGAATACGATCGCCAAAAGAATCAGCCCCCGAATCGGCCAGCGAAAATACCAGGGGCCGCCGTATCGTATTGCCATACTGCGTCTCTATTTAGTTCCGCCTTTGGACCAACATCTTCCAAGCCCCTTAGTCTGAACTGATTAACGTCAAAAGTCAACAAATCGCTGCAAGTGCTACGGACTTACCCTACGCCTACGATTGAATTGGTTTTTTCGGTTAGTCGATGCCGCAGAGCGCGTCAGTGCTACAACTGTCAAAATGGCTGCATGACGATCGATCACCAAATGCCCAACAATAGGGCATCTCGCTCCCGCCCCTGGTGCTTTTCGGCCAGCGGACCCGTCGATGACGAGAGTGAATATTGCAGCGAGTCCCTAACATTTGTGCTAATCGCTACGTAATGCGGAGTATCTTTCACGATTGCGTCAATTATCCCCGGTATAGCATTTGCCAAGTATGCGGATCGAGCAAGATCGCCGAACCCCCGCAATTTCCTCATTGAAACTTCATCGCTGTCAATGATGCTGGATTGAGGTGAGTGTGCGTTTAATTGGCACAGACATTTGACAACGCCACCCGGGGTTTACCACAATTACCGTTTCAGCGCCGCCCGCGCTCACGGTATGCAGTCGTGAGCGAACCCGCTTGCGGCGGTCCCGACGACTTCGAGGTGGGATGAAGGTCGGGGCCAGTTAGTTGCTGAAATTTAATACCGGTTCGGTTCGCGCTCGAACTCCTGCCGGCGCTTTAACTGGAAATACCAGAAATGCATTCCCACGCTGCGCTGGCTGATACCTTTGACTTTTTTGTCTCCTCCCTCCCCGGCGTTCCGGACGCCGCCACCCCGGTCGCAGCCGCGCGAACAGGCGCCATCGGCTTAATGAACCTCTGCGGAGCGCAGCACATCGCGCCCGCAACAAAACTCATTGAATCACTGGTGACTCTCGCACCGAATCGATGCGGGCTTATTCTTGACGCTCCCCTCCAAAACTTCGAACTAGCGGCTCTAAACCAAGCTACTCATTGGAATTCGATATTTCTCACGAGCGACGCAGGCGCGAGTCTTCGCGAGGCAATCTCGGTTTGTAAGTCGCGAGCGGAGCGCGTCGGCGTGATTGTCACCGACGTTACCGAAGCCCAACACGCTGTAGAGGCAGGTGCAGATTTACTTATCGCCAAAGGCCATGAAGCCGGTGGTTTCGTCGGCGAAGAAACCACGTTCATCCTCATCCAACGATTAACCAACGCGTTCCGAACGCCGATTGTGGGTTGGGGCGGCATCGGCTTAAACACGGCAGCCGCTTGTCGTGTAGCTGGGTGCGCGGGGGTAATCCTCGACTGGCAGCTGGCTCTTATGCAAGAGTCTCCGCTGCCGCTGAAATTCCGACGGCGACTCACCAACGTCGATGGCAGCGAAACATACGCGTTACCTTTCGGTGCTGGCCGATATGTCCGCTTCTTTTCACAACCCGGTTTTACCGCCAAGGAGCGCCTGGAAGCGGCCGCCGGCGCAGCTGAAGAGAATCAACAATCTTCGAAGGACGCGTGCCGCCAACTCATCGAGGACGCTGTTGGCTCCGCCGATCCGTCCAAAGCCGTTTGGCTGACGGGCCAGGATATCGGCTTCGCGCCAGCTTGGGCCGCGCGTCATTCTAGCGTCGGTCGCGCGATCCGACAGCTGCGCGACGCGATGGACAAGCAGGTCGCTTCCGCCGCAGAATCGCAGTCATTTTCTGAGAATTCCGCGCTCGCCAAATCGCATGGGACGCAATTCCCGCTCGTTCAGGGGCCAATGACGCGCGTCAGCGACGTCCCCGAATTCTGCGAAGCAATTGGCGCTGCTGGTGGCCTTCCGTTTCTTGCTCTCGCGCTGATGGGTGAGCAGCAGGTTCGTCAGTTGCTGAAAGAAACCAGTGCTCGGATGGACGGCCGTCCCTGGGGAGTCGGTGTCTTGGGATTCGTGCCGCAAGAAATCCGCGCTCAGCAATGGCCAGTGATCGAAGAGTACTGTCCGCCGTATGCCGTCATCGCCGGCGGCCGGCCGGATCAGGCAGCGTCGCTCGAGGCCCGCGGTATCGCCACATACTTGCACGTGCCGTCGCCGGGAATGCTCGAAATGTTCATCCGCGACGGCGCGCGGCGGTTTATTTTCGAAGGCCGCGAATGCGGTGGACACGTTGGCCCGCGAACTAGCTTCGTCCTGTGGGAGACAATGGTTCGCGTCCTCGCAAGTGCTGATTTGGCGCCCGAGGAATGCGCTAAGGTGCACGTCTTGTTCGCCGGCGGCATTCACGATGGTTTGGGCGCAGCGATGGTTGCCACGTTAGCTCAACCGCTTGTAGACCGTGGTATGAAAATCGGCGGCCTGATGGGCACAGCATACTTATTTACCAACGAAGCCGTCTCCTCCGGCGCCATCGTGCCGGCATTCCAGTCGATCTGCATCTCGACGTCGTCGTCGGTCATCGTCGAAAGTGGGCCCGGCCACGCGATTCGCTGCGCTGATACGGATTTCGTCCGTATGTTCGAAGAGGAAAAGCGGCGACTTGTTCAGGAAAAAATGCCGCACGAAGAACTTCGAACCCATCTAGAGCACCTTAACCTGGGCCGTCTTCGAATTGCGGCCAAAGGCCTCACCCGAAGCAGCACCGCGGAAGTTGGTCTGTTGCAGCTCGATGAGGCCGAGCAGCGCTCACAAGGCATGTACATGCTCGGGCAAGTCGCCTCCCTTCGCGAGCAAACGTGCAGCATCCGCGATCTTCACGATAGCGTCTGCCTCGGCGCATCGGCCCAGCTCGATAAATTTGGATCATCCGCCGCCGCACCAGCTCGAAACGCGAAGCCGCCCCGCCCGCTTGATTTGGCGATCGTTGGCATGTCCTGCCTTGTTCCTGGCGCCGATACACCGCAAAAACTCTGGCGGAACGTGCTCGCCAAACATGACCCGATCACATTGATTCCGGCTGATCGCTTTGATCACACCGAGTGGTACGACGCCAACCGAACGGCCCGCGATAAAATCTACAGCAAATGGGGCGGCTTCATTCCGGATATCGCTTTTGATCCGCTCAAGTACGGTATACCTCCGGCATCGCTCAAAAGCATTGAGCCGATGCAATTGCTGGCACTCGAACTCGTATCGCGCGTACTACACGACGGTGGTTACGACGAGGTCAATCCGTACCGCGAACGAACGAGTGTCATACTGGGCGTGGGCGGCGGCTCCGGAGAACTCGGCGCTTCTTACTCATTCCGCGCGATGGCTCCTCGCTACCTGAAGAATCCCGACGAAACCATCTGGAGTCAACTTCCCGAGTGGACCGAGGACAGCTTCGCGGGCATTCTTCTGAACGTCGTTGCCGGAAGAATCAGCAATCGTTTCGACCTGGGCGGAATCAACTGCACGGTGGACGCCGCGTGCGCTTCGTCGCTGGCCGCCGTTTATGCCGGCGCTCATGAACTATCGTCCGGCAATAGTGATCTGGTAATTGTCGGCGGTTGCGACACGATCCAAAACTCGATGGGCTACCTCTGCTTCGCCACGGCGGGCGCACTGTCGCCCACCGGCAGAGCCCGCGTTTTCGATGCCAGCGCCGATGGCATCGTAATCAGCGAAGGCCACGGCGCGATCTTGCTAAAGCGACTCGACGATGCGGAGCGAGACGGGGACAAGGTCTACGCCGTCTTGCGCGGAATCGCCGCTGGTTCCGATGGCCGCAGCAAAGGCCTCTCTGCTCCACGACTCGAAGGCCAAACGCGAACGCTGAGGCGTGCTTACGAATCGACCGGAATCGATCCAAAAAGAATCGGCCTGTTCGAAGCTCACGGCACCGGCACAGCGGTTGGGGATCAAACGGAATGCCTTGCGCTCAACTCGTTTTTGGCCGAATCCGGCGCCCCCCGCGCGAGCGCGGCTATCGGCAGTGTCAAATCTAGCATCGGGCACACTAAATGCGCAGCCGGCATAGTTGGCGTTATCAAAGCCACGCTTGCACTCCACCACCGCGTGCTGCCGCCCACAATGCATGTGGACCGGCCAAACCAAAAAGCTGGTTTCGGTAGTGGTCCGTTATACGTGAACTCCGAAACGCGACCTTGGCTGCAAATCGAAGGGCCGCGTCGGGCGGGTGTTTCATCCTTCGGCTTTGGTGGAACCAATTTTCACGCAATTTTGGAAGAATACCCCGCCGCAACTTCCACCGCGGGTGTCACTGCCGGAAATCGCGCCGCCGAGCTATTTGCATTTAGCGGCGAATCGCTGCCGTCTCTGCTTGCTGCTGTGACAGCCTTCCTCGGTCAGTTAACGGCCGCACTCGAGTCTCGCGAAACCATCCCACTGCACGGCTTGGCATACGCACAGCATCTCAAGCACGGCGGCTTGAATGGGAAGTTACGATTGGCTGTCGTAGCGGAAGACGCCGCGGTTCTTCGCGACCAACTTCAGCGCTTCATAGCCGCGTGCGGCAACGGCGCACCTTTGCAAAAGCTGCCCCTGGGCATCCATTTCACAAGCGAACCGCTCGGCCCGGCCGCGCCAATTGCCATACTGTTCCCAGGTCAGGGATCGCAGGCGCCAAATATGCTGCGCGATCTGGCGGTTGAATTCAGTGATGTGTCAACGCGTTTCGAGGAAGCGGAACGTGTTCTTGCGCCAATTCTCGGTGAATCGGTTGCCAATGTCGTCTTCCCGCCGCCTTCATTCAGCGATGCGGAACGAGATGCCGAAGCCGAACGACTCAAGGCCACACGTTTCGCCCAACCCGCGTTGGGAATTTGCGACATCGCGGTCTGGCGCCTGCTCCACGAATTCGGCGTTAACGCGGCATTCTTCGCCGGTCACAGCTATGGCGAACTCGCCGCGCTCTGCGCCGCCGAGTCGATCTCAGAAGCCAATCTGTATGCGTTGTCGGCGGCTCGTGGCTTGGCGATGACCTCTTCCGATACTGAAGCGGGGCAAATGCTTGCGGTTACCGCCGATGCCGAAACGGTCCGAAGACATCTTGCCGGCCTTCAGGAAGTTTGGCTCGCAAATTTGAACAGTCCTCGCCAAACAGTAATCACTGGCACCGTGACAGGGATCGCCGCCGCGGAGCACCGCTTAACCGAAGCAAACCTCTCAGTTCGCCGCTTACCTGTTGCAGCTGCTTTCCACAGCCCCCTCATGCGAACGGCCCGAAAGCGCTTTGATCTGGCCCTCTCGCAAACAGAATTCGGCGCGCCGCGCGCCAGCGTTTACAGCAATGTAACCGCCGACAAATACCCCAGCGACGGCCTATCCATCGCCGGGCTCCTGGGAAGTCAGCTGGAGCATGAAGTCCGCTTCGCTGAAGAAATCGAACGCATGTACGCAGACGGCGCGAGAATCTTCATCGAGGCTGGCCCAAAATCGGTGCTCACGTCGTTAGTGCGCGAAATTCTCGGTGATCGCTCGCATATTGCCCTTGCTACGCAGCCCAGCGGAACGAACGGCGTAGCCGCATTCCTCAACAGCCTTGCCGAACTCGTGGCACAAGGCGTTTTCATCGATTTGGACCAGTTGTATGAAGGCCGCACGATTGAACCATTTAATATGAGCAAATCAGCGGCCAGCGCGAACCAGCACTCGCCGCACGTGTGGCTCGTGAACGGCGCGTATTGCCGTCCGGCCAGTCAACCGCCGCGCGTGCCAACTCCCATGGCGGCGCTTGCTTCATCGAAGCACTCTCCGGCGACCGACGGTGACACTCACCATGCCATACCCGCGACCATTAGGACAAATCACACGGCCCTAAACACTGAGCAACGCAACGCAACGCCGCTTGGCGCCTCGCAAGCATCGCGATTGTCGCCCGAAGCCATTTCCCCAATCGAAGCGCCACACACAAATGGAGCCGGCAACTTGGAATTTTCCACGCCCGATGTCGAGGAACACCACAGTTCACGCGACAACGGCCAGCCGCATTCACTGAGACCTGATCACCGTGCACGTCAAGCTTCAACCGGAGAAGGGGCAATGGATTTGGAGGCTTACGCGCACTTCCAAGAAACGATGCGGCAATTTCTTGAAACTCAAGAACGGGTAATGCGTTATCAGTTCGGTGAAATTGCGCAGCCCGCGCACGATGACAAAACACGGACTTCCAGCGAGCGTAAACACTTATCTCATGACACGACTCAGGAACACAAAACGTCCCCCACGTCGGAAAATGGCCACACCGCCCGCGCGCTCCCATCGGTAGCGAACCGCGTCGCGCAGGTCGAGCCTGGCCTGCCGCACCAAACGCACGAAACGAATGGGCACCGTCTTGCTGAGAAGAATGGCCACTCCCCGATCGCGCAGCCGGTGCAGTTGGCGGTGGCTCCCCTCGTTGCTATGCAACCCACCGCTGCAACGCAAATTCAGCCAACGATCAGTCGGGATGAGACGCTGCAGAATTGGCTCAAGTCATTACTCAAGATCGTGGAAGATCGGACCGGATACCCGATCGACATGCTCGATCCCGATGCGAACCTCGAAGCTGATCTCGGAATCGATTCGATCAAGCGCGTGGAAATCGTCGCGGCGTTTCGCCGCGCCGAGCTTGAATCACTGTCGGAACTCGCGGCGGGCACGATGGAGCGACTCACCGGGGCGCGTACCATGCGAGCCGTAGTCGAAACTGCGGCCGAATTGCTGGCCGACGAACGCCCAGCAAAAGTCGTCGAAACGGCAGCCCAACCGTCGTGTCCGCCAGTCCAAGCAAAGCTGAGCGTCGAGACTTGCATCGATCAGCTCGTTAGATTGGTCGCCGACCGCACCGGCTACCCGGTCGAAATGCTCGACCCCAATGCGCGCCTAGAAGCCGAGCTCGGTATCGACTCGATCAAGCGCGTGGAAATTATCGCTGCATTCAGGCGAGACGCGCTCCAGGACGCGGGCAATCTGCCAGCCGACTTAATGGAGCGGCTGGCGGCCGCCCAATCGATTCGCAGCATCGCAGAGGCCGCGGTGTCACTGATCGACGGGCCCCTCGAGAACAGTGCCGCGGCACCGGCGTCTCCGACCACTGCGGCAGCACTGGCCGCCGTTGAGTCGACGCCCGCGCCCAACGCCGATGTGTTGCTCGCCAGCCTCATGCAAATCGTGTCCGATCGCACGGGTTACCCGGAGGAAATGCTCGACGCCGACGCCAAGTTGGAAGCCGATCTGGGAATCGATTCCATCAAGCGAGTCGAGATCATCGCCACGTTTCAACGCGAGATATTGAGCCCCGCTCAGAAATCGTCGTGTCTCGTGGAACAGTTAACGGCCGCCAGGACGATCCGCGAAATCGTGGCACTGGTTTGCGGTACGCAGCCCGTAGAGGCGCAAAACTCAGTTAAGCCACAAGCGAACAATCAGCCGCATCCATCAAAAAATACGATCGCCAAAACTATTCTGAGGACAACGGTTGCCGATGAATGCCCTCGCTGTTCTGCAGTTTGCGTGGAAACTCCCATTGGCTCACAGATCAGGGTGCTTACTACTGGCGTCGTCCTAATAACAGGAGACGCCGGCGGAGTGGGCTCCGATTTAGTGGCGGAATTCTCCGCGTGCGGCCGTCCCGTGTGCTGCATTTCAAGTATTCAGCTAAGCGATCCAACTGCAATCACCAAGGCCGTAGATGCCGCACGCCGACAGCACGGCCGCGTCGCGGCAGTCATTCATCTCGCGCCACTTTCCCCTGCCCCGAATTTTCCGGGTATTTCGACGAGTGAATGGCAAGCGCGGCAAGATACCGAACTAAAAGGCTTGCTTTATCTCCTGCAAGCGATCGAACCCGAGCTTTCCGCTGCCGAACCAGCGGTGCATGTTTCCGCCTTCACAATCGGCGGCGGAGACTTCGATTCGAACGTGAACGCCAACGAAGCCGTCTGCCCATGGCGCGGCGGAATCGCTGGCCTGCTCAAGGTGGCTGCCAAGGAGAATCCTTCCCACATCTTTCGTGTGGTCGACGTAGATGAGCTGCCCGAACCATCGCTGGTGCTCCGCGAAGTAACGGCTGACGGGCCTGTCGAAATTGGATACCGCGCACGGCGTCGTCTCGCCATTGCCGTCCGCCCCATGGAAATCGCCGCCAGTCACTCCAATGCGCGGCCGCCGATCTCTGCGGACAGTATTGTCGTAGTCACCGGCGGCGGTCGCGGGATCACTGCCCAAGTTGTGGAAGAAATCGCCGCGCATGTGCCTGCGACTTTCATCCTCGTAGGGCGGTCCGAACTTCTAACCGAGCATGAATCGGCTGAAACCGCCTCCGTCCGCACGGATTCCGAGCTCCGTTCGGCCATCATCCGCCAAAAGAAATCACTGGGCGAAGAGTCGACGATTGCGGCTGTTGAACGTGAACTGTCGAAACTGAAGAACTCCCGCGAAATTCGAGCCACGCTCGCCAATTTGGCTGCCGCAGGGGCCCGCGCAGAGTACGTCCCGTGCGACATCCGCAACCTAGCTGCCGTTGAGGCGCTCGTCGCCGAAATCGAATGCCGCTACGGCGAGGTCGATGCCTTAGTCCACGGCGCCGGAGTTCTCCGCGATCAAGTCATCAAAGATAAAACCTCTGAGGCTTTCGACGACGTCGTTGCAACAAAAGTCGACTCCTTCCTGAATCTCGTCGAAGCGATCGGGCCCGAGAAATTAAAGCTCGCGGTGCTGTTCTCTTCTGTTTCCGGATTCTTCGGCAACACTGGCCAGTGCGACTATGCGGCCGCCAATGAAATCCTGAATCGTTGTGCGCGACGCCTTCAGTCCACCACATTTGCCAAAGTGGTCGCGCTCAACTGGGGCCCTTGGGCCGATGTCGGCATGGTCTCCCCAGAAGTCGCCAAAAAAATGCGGGCGAATGGCGTTCAGCTGATAACGCCGACAGCCGGTCGCCGCGCAGCTTGGCGTGAAGTTGCGAACGAGCGCACTGAGGGAGTGCGCGCCATACTAGGGGCCGGCCCATGGATTCAACAGGAGGTCATTCCCTCGTCGGATTCGCATGAACAAACATTTCAAGGCGTTGCTCCGCCATTACTGGCCGGCCAACACGTGAAACTGGAGCCAGATGGTTCCGTCACCGCGAGAATCCTGCTCTCACCCGACCGTCAACCGTTTTTGGTCGATCATCAAATTGATGGCAAAGCCGTTCTTCCGCTGGCCATGGCGGTCGAACTTATGGCCGAAACCGCTTCGATCGCCGAGCGGGATCAACACTTGGTCGAGGTGGCCGATATCCGAATGCTTTCAGGCATCGTACTGGACCAGACGTCGAAGGAAGTCGTAGCCCGCGCGGAGCTTGTCCGCCGCGATGCGATCTCGAGCGAATGGACCGTCCAACTCCTCGCTACTGATAGCAAACGCCGGTTCTATCAATCGATCGTGCGATTTTCCGCCGCTCGACCTACGCCGCCGCCCCTGCCCAGCGTGCCCGCGATTGAACAACCCGCGTTGGTGAGCGCATCTCAAGCCTACAACGAATACCTATTCCATGGCCCTGCGTTTCAAGCGATCGAAGAGCTCTCGCGCGTCGATGAAACGGGCATCGATGCCGTCGCAGTCCCTTCAGATGCTGCCGCTTGCATGCAGCGAGCCGTCGGCCCTTGGCTCATAGATGCCGTGATCCTCGACGCCGCCGCCCAGCTCGCGCTCGTGTGGTCGAACCTCATTCACGAAACGGTCATGCTCCCCACCAGGGCCGCGCGTTATCGGTCCTTCGGCGATTTAGGCCGCGGGCCAATTGAGCTTCGGCTGCGAACCCACAACGGGGCGGAACAAAATGCATATCGCGCGGATATCTGGATTATCCGTGGGGACGTCGTGCTCGGTCACATCGAAGGATTGGAGGGCGCAGGCAGCGCACAACTGAATCGGATCACGGCGGGAAAAATTCGATGACACAATCATCCACACAGTCACCGAAATCGCCGGCGGGCGAAGATATCGCCATTGTGGGCATGGCTTGCATGGTTCCCGGCGCAGATACCGTGGAATCGTTTTGGCACAACGTTGTCAACAAAGTGGATTGCGTTACGGACGCGCCGCCCGAGTGGGCACCCGAGTCCTTCTACGACCCGGCCGGCGCCGCTGTCGATCGCTCGTATACCACTAAGGGCGGTTTCCTCGGCGATTTGTGCCGCTTCAAGCCATCCAAATATGGCGTGCCGCCGACGAACATCGATGGCGCCGAGCCAGACCAGTTTATCGCTCTGCGCTGCGCATTCGAAGCCTTGGCTGATGCCGGTGTCCCCGAGCTTCCGCTCAATCGGAGCAAAACTTCGGTCATCATCGGCCGTGGCATTTTTGTGAATCGCGGTTGGGCGACCGTTTTCCAACGCACGATCACCGTCGAGAACATCCTCCAGGTGCTGCGGAAAATCGAGCCGGAGCGCACCGAAGATGATTTGAATTTGATTCGGCTAGAGCTCAAAAAGTCGCTTCCCCCCTGCAACGCCGACACGTTCCCCGGCCTGGTCCACAGCGCGCTGGCAGGCCGTATCGCTAACAAGTTCGACTTGATGGGGCCCTCTTACACAATCGACGCCGCATGTGCCTCGACGCTGATCGCGGTCGAGCATGGTATCCGCGAACTCCGCGCTGGCCGTTCCGACGCCGTCGTCGCCGGGGGCAGCCAAGTCTCTACGCCTGGCCCTGTCCACGCGATGTTCTGCCATCTCCAGGCCCTCAGCCGCGGAAAAATAGCTCCGTTTTCAGCGGAAGCGGGCGGCACGTTGCTCGGTCAAGGCTGCGGAATGATCGTGCTCAAACGTCGCAGCGATGCCGAGCGCGACGGTAATCGAATTTACGCATTAATCAAAGCGGTCGGAGTTTCCTCCGACGGCAAGGGCGTTGGCCTGCTAGCGCCGCGAACCGAAGGCCAACAGCTGGCTATTTCGCGCGCTTACGAAGAAGCAGGCGTGTCACCCGAATCGATCGGTCTTGTCGAGGCTCACGGCACGGGTATCCCACTGGGCGACGCCACCGAAATCGGTTCGCTCCGCGCGATCTTCGGCGCCCGTGCGAACGAGCATCCCTCTGTCGCTCTCGGTAGCGTCAAATCGATGCTGGGCCACTTGCTGCCAGCATCCGGCGTACCGTCGCTCATAAAGACTGCATTAGCTTTGTATCATCGCGTTCTGCCGCCAACGCTTCATGCCGAACAGGCGCAGACCGAGCTCAAGCTCGACGAGACTTGCTTTTTTCTTGCCAATGAGCCGCGTCCTTGGCTGCACCATCGCACCGACGCCAACCGCCGCGCTGGCATCAATGCTTTCGGATTCGGCGGCATCAATGCGCACGCCGTGTTGGAAGAGTATCCGCACGACGAAGCCCAGCGCGACGATCTCGAACGTCACTGGCCGAGCGAACTCGTCGTCATCTCCGCCGAAAGCCGAGAGGCTTTGATCCATCGCCTGACCACCCTCTCTAGCTGGCTTAGCGCGGCGGCCGACCCCAGCTTGCTGGACGTCGCCGCAGCATGCGCCGCGCATGCCGGCCCAAGCCGCTTGGCGATCGTTGCCAAGAATGTGCCGGATCTAATCAAAAAGCTCGATCGCGCGGCTGAAATGCTGGGTCAATCCGATCGCGTCAAAATTCAAGATCGCGGGGGAATCTTTTGGCAAGCCGAGCCGCTCGGCAAGTCCGGTCGCGTGGGCTTCATGTTCCCTGGTGAGGGATGCCAATATCCAAACATGCTGGCCCAACTCTGTCGCCACTTCCCCGAAGTCCGCCAAGAGTTCGACGTCACAGCCCAAGCCTTGGCAGAACGCGGCAAATCACTCTCGGCCGTGCTATTCCCGCAGCCGGCGGCCGCCGCACAAGCCGAAGCCGAATTACTTCGCATGGAATACGCGGTCGCGTCGGTGACCGCTGCCTCCCGCGGACTTTTCCGGCTGTTAAGTCGGTTCGGCATCAAGGCCGACGCTATCGTTGGTCACAGCAGCGGTGAGTACGCGTCGCTCCTGGCCGCCGGCGCCTGTGGCGATCTCGATTCAGACCGCGTCAAGCAAATCGTTGCCGAAGGTGTCGACTCCGCCAGCGAGTTGCAGTCTTCGAACCTCGTGCCACAAGCCGTTCTCGTTTCCGCCGGCGGCGTTCCGCAAGCCGCGCTCGATGAAGCCGTCGCCGCAACCAATGGCGAAGTCGTCATCGCCATGGACAACTGCCCGAACCAGCGCATTCTCGTCGGCTCCGAAGAGGCGATCGCCTCGGTGCTTGCTCGCATTCAAGGAAAGGGCGGCATCTGCCAACGGCTCGATTTGGATCGCGCCTATCATACCGCCGCGTTCGCGCCCGCCAGTTCCATCGTCGCGCGCTACATCGATTCACTCGAATTAAGCGCCCCTATCACTGAGCTTTGGTCCTGCGCCACGGCCGATCGTTTCCCAGCTGGTTCGCAAGCGATTCGTGACCTCGCTGTCCAACAATGGTCCAGCCCCGTCCGTTTTCGTGAAACGATCGTTGCCATGCACGACGCTGGCGTGCGAATTTTCATTGAAATCGGCCCTCGCGGAAACTTGTCCGCTTTCGCCGCCGACACGCTCACGGGCAGACCGCACGCCGTCATTCCGCTCAACCTGCCCAACGTTGATGACGTCACGCAACTATGCACTGCCGTCGGTGTGCTTGTCGCGAACGGCGTGGATGTCGATGTTAGCCAACTATTCGCGCGCCGCTCACCCAATCACCTCGACTTTACAAGGCCTCCCGCGACTCCGCCCGTGCGCGAGCCGCTGCTGCGCACCGACTTGCCTGCTTTCACGCTTTCCGATGACGCGTTCGAAATCTGGCGCAGGAAGCCTGCAATTGCGAACGACGGCGTGACGACCTCTCACAGCCCCACGAAACCAGTGCAACCGCTGTCAATTCATCGAACGACTCTCAAGCAGCAGGATAGCAACGGGCACGCGCCGGCTCGGCTCGAGCCGACGATGGACCCGCCGTCTTCGCCTCGGCACGCGGCGCTCAAAGAGTTTCAGTCCACGATGCAGCAATATCTGCGTACGCAAGAAGCGGTCACGCTTGCCTACGCGCGACGTGGTCGCATGCCACATTTGGAATCGAACGGTTCTCAGCCTTCGAATCATGTCGATGATTCGCGCATTCTGCAGCAGCCATCCACTAGCCCGCCGGTCGTTGCTGCTCCATCGAGCCACGATGTCCATGCCAAAGTACTTGATCCCCCGCTGCAGAATCCACCATCACGTGTGCCGCGGGAAACTGTATCGAAAGTTCGCAACCTTCCATTTATCGAGTCCATCCTGGAGCTTAAGCTCGGCGAGCGCATCGTTGCCGAATGCGAACTCTCAATTGCGAAGCACCCGTTCTTAATCGATCACACGTTCTTCGGACGTAAGATCTCGAAAGAAGATCCAAACTTGCTGGCGCTCCCTATCATGCCGATGGTGATGACGCTGGAGCTAATGGCCGAAGGTGCAGTTTCGTTATTTCCCGACGCCACGGTATCTGTCATCCGCGACGTTCGTGCGCTCGGCTGGCTTACTTGCCCTGGCCATTCTCGGCGTCTGCGAATCGAAGCCCATGCCGAGCACGATGGACTCGTCCACGCCACGGTTCTCGCTGCCGATGTCGACGGCGGCGAGCGAATTGCAACGGGCATCGTCGAACTAGCGCCCCGGTCCAAAACTCTCGGGCCCGTCCGGTTTCAGGATCTGAAACAAAACCCGCCTCCTTGGAAGCCGGAAGACGTCTACGACCACTTCCTCTACCACGGCCCTGCCTTCCAAGGCATTCTCGAATTCGAAGACTTTGGTCCGGCGGGGCTCAGGTGCCGGGCCGAGACCCCGTCCATTCGCCTGCTCCGCGACTATCGTAACGAAGATCTCATCCTGCCCGTTGCCCTGATTGACACCGCCTCGCAAGTCCCCGGGCTTGTCAACGCTAACTATTGTGCCGTCGGCAAATGGACGGTCATCGCCTTCCCGAACACGATTGGCCGACTCGAAGTCTCAGAGGCCGCCTGCAACGGCGGCCCCTGGATCATCAATTCACTCGTCGATCAGTCCAGCGGCAAGATAGTTTCCGAAACTGAAATTCGTTCGCCCGATGGTGACGCCGTCCTGCGATATCTCAATCGTGCCGAAGAGCTCGTCGATTTTCCGCTCCCTCTTTATTTGTACGCTGGCTCGCCGGAGAAAACCTTCTTGGCGGCGTCAATTGATTCCGTCTTCCAGGGCATCCCCGGAATAGAACATTGCCACACGTGCGAAGCCTCCGGCGTCGGCGATCGGTTGCTCATCAAGAACCATTGGGCTCAGGTGGTCGGCAACATGGTGCTGAGCGCTGCGGAACGCATCGAACGCGACCGACAGAAGCTCTCGCCCGTGGCACTCGCACAATGGCTGCTGACTCACGTTGCTCGAAAAGAAACAATCCGGCATGCCACGGGCGCCGTGGCCCCCCGCCTTGCCGATGTGCAAATCGAGCCCGACGCGGCCGGTCGCCCATGCGGAATATTGCCAAGTGGTGAATCGCTCCAAGTCAGTACAGCTCAGCATTTATTCTTCACGGTCGCCATCTCTGCGCCCGCGGAACAATTCGCCGGCATCGGACTCGCCGCAGAACCGTTGCGACCCTTCGATAATGCACAATCGAACTCTAGCTTCGATGCCGCGGAACTCGCTCTACTGCGTGCGGCCGCCTCAGAATCGAAAGAACCCGAACACGACTGGCTTCGCTTCGGCCGCGCAGCAAAGGAAGCCTTCGCCAAAGCGAATTGCTCGACGTCGCGGCCAGATTCAAACACAATGAAGATTGGCGCAGTCGATGCCTTCAATCGACGTTTTTCCCTTGCCCTCGCCCGTTCGACCAGCGCACAGCACCTTGCTCATGCTCAATCTGCCTCACACGATTCGGCGGCCACGACGACACTTGAGCAATCCACGGCAACATCCGACGTCTATTGTCGCGTTCATGGCGAGCACGCGCTAGCCATCTGCTTGATCCCTCGCGAAACCACTTACTGAAAGGAATGTATGTCCGTCTCCACCCTCGACCAATACGTTCAAGAC
>Ga0206917_1010_pt1 | contig 70176 bp, 65 predicted proteins | sample Alteio_BWOrgHeat_68_FD_152931 | JGI IMG/M metagenome (GOLD analysis project Ga0206917, IMG submission 152931) | Enriched cells from forest soil in Barre Woods Harvard Forest LTER site, Petersham, Massachusetts, United States -... | ecosystem: Environmental > Terrestrial > Soil > Temperate forest >...
GACACCGGAATCGCTCAACGAAGTGGCACATCGGCCGCCCCACCATCAGCGTTTCTCAATCGCTAGATTGACCAGCACTAACGGCAATAAAAAAGGCGAACGTCCAAGACGTCCGCCTTACGAGTACATTGGTTTCAAGCTGCTCTAGCCCTCGACCGCCTTCAGAATCGCAATCGCATTGGGAACGCTGCCCGTGAGTTGTAGTAGTTGACGAGCAGCCTTGATCGCGTCTACCCACATGGCGGCGGTGGTCATTGGAGTACCGTTATTGGAAGGATGAGCCACGCGTGGGCGCCCGTCTGCCGCCATGTTGGTCTTCGTCTTGACCATGTAGACGAGATTTGGGCTCACCGAGTGGCCGTACTCTTTCTTTACCATAGCCGCTATTTCTGTCGCCTTCGCTGTTGGCTTCTTTTTCAGCACGGTGCGAACGGCGAGCGTTTTGTTTTTCTTGGGGTCAGAGCGGTCGGATTTCGATTGGAGTGGTTTCTTCGCCATTGGTTACCTTTCATGAGATGTCGATAGCGATCTAATAGTAATAGGTATACTACTCTATCTATCGATACCCCTGTTTGGCTTCCCCCCGATTGTTTCTATCAGCATTAGTTTTGAGCGAATGACCTGAAGTTAATCCGCTCATGTTGGACGGCGACAGGTAAGTATGAATAGTGACAACCTCAATCGAATCGCTTTAGTTACGGGTGCCAATCGCGGCATCGGATTTGAAACGGCGAAGCAGCTTTGCCAACGCGGATTTCACGTGGTGGTGGCTGGACGCAATGATTCGAGCGGCCACGAGGCGGTGCAAGCCATTAAGGCAAATGGGGGCACCGCTACATTTCTTTTGCTGGACGTGAGCTCGTCGGAGAGCACCAAAGCAGCGGCCCGTGATTTCGCAAAGATTGGGGACCGGCTGGAGGTGCTGATTAATAACGCTGGCATCTATCCCGACGAGGGCCTATCTATCTTGACGATACCAAGAGACCAGATGGTGGGCACCTTCCAGACGAATACGTTCGGCCCACTCGAGGAAATGCAAGCGTTCCTGCCCTACTTAAAGAAAGCATCTGCCCCTCGAGTTATCAATGTCTCTAGCGGTTAAGGATCACGACGCTTTGCAGCCTTGCGTGGAATTCGGGCAGGCCTTCTATGGCCGACAGCCACGCGGATGCCTGTTCGTTCATCCCCCGCCGCTGTAGAATAGCTGGCTAACGCATCGAGGGGGAATCGATGGCGCATAACCAACGCAACTTCTGGACGAATATCTGGATCATCCGGCTCTCGGTCGTTAGTGTTTCGCTATTGGCGACTTGGTTCGTTTACTTGGTTGTAGCGATCTTTCTGCTCGGACTTGTCGGCTATGGTCAGACGTCGTGGATTCCGTTCGCGACCTTCGAGCTTCACTCCAGCAATCGGTTCGTCCGCCAAATTGCTGCACAAGCGTTGGGGACAATCGGGCCTAAAGCCGCTTCGACCGTTCCTGAGTTGATTGCTAGTTTGCAACACGACACGTGGAATGTTGCGGCGGATTCAGCCTGTGCCCTGGGGAATATCTTGGCCAGGAACGCAAACGGCGGGAAAGAGCCAGATCCCAATGCCATCGCAGCGTTAATTCAGGCGCTCAATCATTCAAACGGCGAAGTTAGACGATACGCGGCCTATGCGATCAGTCTCATCGGGCCGCAGGCAGCGGCGGCTACACCAAGGCTTACTCAACTGCTGAGCGACCCACATATGGGATCTACGGCTGCTGAGGCTCTTGGAGAAATGGGAGTGGCGGGCCAAAGCGCCATTCAACCGATGACCGCATTACTTTCGGATCCAGACTGGAGCGTGAAACTTGAAACAATCTTAGCATTGTCGCGACTTGGACCGCTGCCAGATAAAACGATCTCAGCAATTCGAAACTGTCGGAGTGACAGCGACGAACATGTTCGAGATGCGGCCAAGAGCGTTTTGGCCATACTCGATGCAACCCAATAAGAAGGCGACCGCTCTAGACGGCACAATCGAAACCTACATGCAGCAACATGGTCGTAAGCTTAGTGAAGTCTTTCTGCATGCACGGTCCGGTCTGAAACACGAAGAATTTGCAGGTTTCACGAAGGCTTGCCCGCCAGGTGTAAAACTCGTTGGCATTCGCGTCCGCAAAGACCGTTCGGGGCCGCGCTTGTTTCAATACGACGATCACCCGAAGCCGGCTCGACGGGGAAAGTATCCAGTCCTTCGCGGCACCATTTGGCAACAGACCAAACGACACGGTCTTATTTTCACTTCGGGCTTTAAGCCTCGTATCGCATCTTACGATGGTTGGGAGATTCCCAGTTCCCCTTTCGATCACGGTACAGTACGGCGAAGCTGACCTGGTTTAGGTTGCAACTGATATTCTTGGGCTGACCAAGCGTAAGTACAACGCATGCAAACTAGGGGAGAGTCAGCCTATCACCGTCAAGTATTCTGATCGCATCGGGGAGGTACTGCTTGCCAATCCGGAAGTCCCTCGCTCTAAGTGGAGGCACAATTTGAAATTTTACGTCTAAGTTTCGAAAACTGAATTGAAGTTGACGCACCTCATTGCAGTGCGGTCAAGTTGTATTCCGAGTCATACTTGGAAGTGGCCAACTCACAGCGTCTACCAAGTCCCTAAGATGGACGTGCCGCTCATTCTCAGCAACAACGTCGCTCAACGGCGGCAGCTCCACTGCTCCCCAATCAGTCTCATCGATAGCCTGCTGAAGCCCAGCCCAGGACGCCGCTACAGCTCGTTCCTCAGCTGAAATCAGCTCGCCAGCCTTACGGGAGGCTGGCGGCGAAGTATATTGCCTGTCGTTCATAGTTTCGCGTCCTTGCGATTTTCATGTGGTGCTCCTTCAGTTGCTGGGATAGATGTGGGCTTGGCAGATTCTCAATTGAGGATCGACTTAATAAGAAAAGGCCTATGCGCTAATTCCTCGCACCAACTTCAGCGACTTCATCGCCGTTTGGAGCCGCTTCTCGCTGGCCTCGATGAGCTTCGGCAACCCCGTAACTCGGTCGCCGTTAATCGCGTAAGCCACGCGGCGATCTACGATGCCTTTAGAGCAAATCAAAGTCTGACTTACGATGACTGTAAGCCATCTGATGCTCGATCAATTGCCGCAGCAATCGTTGCCCGATTCGAGTTTTAGTGCGATCTGTCCGAGCTTGCGAGCCTCACGAAGAATGCGGGCATAGCCCCTTTGCGACCAATTTTGGAATCTAGTTGAGCGATCATTGGGGCGCGCCAATTCGAGCTGTCTGTTCGGTTGAGCCTATGCTTCTTGGTATATTGGAACTTGGCGTGGATTTAACAGAATTGTCAAACGATACCTTCGTCGTATAGCTTTGCAGCCCTGGCGGATTCTTTATTGAGATCGGGCCCGCAACGATCTTCCCGTTAACACACGCATAGGATTGCTCAGCCGGCAACATATTCGTCACGTTATTTTTATCGTCGCCAGATTGCACCGATACCAATGGAGCCTGCAATGCCAACGAGGATGGATCGAGCGTCGCAATATCTAAAATCACGAGCGTAAATTCCGAAAGCCCCGACATCCCCTCTGGCATAATCCATGCATAGGTATGGCCGCTATGGGCCGAATAAGAAGCGCATCGCGGCACATCCTTCCGACAACCAAGGTGTAACCAGCCGGGCGAAATCCGACGCAATTGGTCGGCGACGCCGACGTGGTATCCAGTGTATTCGCCGTACATCGGAGCTCGAAGAAGGCTCATGCTTTCGCTTCCTTCAGGCGGAGGACCGTACAGTTGCCATAGGCACGCATTCCGAATCGCTTCCAATTGTGGCTTGCTTGCAACGGGCGCTAAAGTCCATTGCAAATCAGGGCTCCGTTTGGCAACTCCGGTAAGCGTCTCACGCGAAAATCCGTGTACAGCATGGTCCCAGAGCGTTTGAGTTTCGCCCTGGACGGTATCTGTCACCCTTGCCGTGCCGCCATCGATTATAGAAAATGACACTAGGGTCCCCGGTTCGTCAGCCAAGATCGCAAGATTGTTGACGACCTCTTGATATCTCAGGTCCGTAACGGTCTCAGCCTGATTTACCGCGTGACGCCGAAGTGCAATCGATGTACAACCTTGGCCGACTGCGACTAGCGCGGCTACGAGAATTATTAACTTCATCGGGTACCTTCCCTTTCACGCGGCTCGAAGCGAATGTTTGCCGCGCTTCTCAATTGCCCCTGCGCTTTACGGGCTGGATTTCGAGTTGGCGATTTGACTACGCAGCGCGGCATCACTCGCCAAGTTATCCATCCTCACTCGCTGCTGAATAGCGGTGCCTCTGTCAGCTGGCACCAAGAACCCGTTCAGATCTACGTAGACGGTAGCTTTTTCCTTTTCGCCGTTGATTTCTGTCGATGCAACGATTTTTCTCGTTGCTGGCTGTGGAAAGTACGTCGAGGTCACGACGACTCGCGAGATCTCCTGGATGATAAGCGTGAACTTCGTCAGCTCTTCCACGTCACTAGGCAGCACCCACACGCTTGTGTCGCCGCAGCGTGCCCAATACGCAGCACAACTTGGCACGCTGCAGTTTCGGCCCACGCGAACCCAGTTAGGCCTCAGCTGCTGCAATTGATCCGCCACTCCGAAATAAAATCCAGCCCGCTCCGGCTCGCCATTGCAGTCGGAGGGCATCTGGCGAACGAAGACCGCGTCCGTTGCTGGTGGTAGTTGCTCTGTATTGCCTGGCCAATTTGAGTCAATGAACGCGACAGTTGTCGTCCCTTCTAACTTCGGGGTCGGATTAACTGTCTGGCCAGTTTCCGATGCCGGCGCTGACGCCAGATAAACATTGAAGTCCGAAACTGCCTCCACCGGGCCGTAAATAGCCCACCGGCATGCGCACCGCATCGCTCGGATTTTTTCTGGCGCGATGGATGGATCAAGCGTCCAGTTCTGTTGTATAGCGCGCGAATAAGGCACATCGAGCAGCTGCGTACCAAACTTCGTCCCCGCCAATGTGCGAACAGCAGGAACTGTTGTGGATGTGACGGACGCCAGATCCGTGACATCCGAGGTACCCGCATAGATACTGGAGTAGGACGGAAGAGCGTAGAGGTCGTTCGCCACCAGTGCCAAGTTGTTCATTACTTCTTGGATGCGCAGCTCGGTCAGTGACTCGGATTGGCGAAGCGTATTGCGCTCAAGAGATGTGGCCACGCACCCGCAGCTCGCAATTATCGCTACGACAATAAGCGTCCACCGAATCATGCTAGTCACCCTCGCATCCTACGAGTCGCCTGCGGTTAACGAATGGACGGCTTGTGAGCTTGGTGCCATTCGCTCTGATTGTGATAGATCTATCGACTAGAATCCTGAAAGCGCCAAAGGGTTTAGCCCCCCTAATGGCGCAGCTGGGACCACTTGCACGATGCAATCGTTAAATTCGGTAAAACTTTGCACGACGACAATTCGCGGAGTGCGCAAAACCTAAAGTGCCCAGCAACACAAACTTTCCATCCTCGCACGCCGAAACCGGAGACAGGTATAGCTAGCAGCTCGACCCGCGATAGATCGCGAGTTGGGTATTCCGGAGGAAGCAGGGCGTCAGCTCGGCTCCGTCGCTCGCGGCAACACCGAAGTCAAAGTAAGTTTGTCCTTCCAGGGAGCGGTACTGCCTCTTCTGCGTAATTGGCGGTGCTCCTCTTCTGTGCTGCTGAATTCGTTTTCGTTCGTCTTCGGTTAGCCTGTTCTTCACTACTCTTCCTTTGCGGCTCCTGCCGCGACTTGTGCTGCGTCGAGGACCGGCTTGGGGTCGGCCCGGCGTGTAGGCCACCCACAAATGCAGGGCGACCGATTGCCTCGTATATTCCCAAAGTAGCGCAATGATCTTGTAAGCGCAATAGCGTCCGGTGGCGCCGGGAACGGGGTTGGCAACGGTTAGTGCCCAACAGATAAACCTGGGCCCCAGGTGGTCAGCGAGGTTAGATCGGCGGTGTCGTCGCCGAGTAACCTCATGCCCGCTCTTAGGCGGTACGTATGACTTGCCAGACGTCGTTTCGCATCCACCTCATGTGCCCTTCCAACTGGCGTTTTGGAGTTCAAGACCGCTCTCGGACCCATGGGTTAGGTATCAACGATAACTATCAAGTCACTGGCAGCGAAGTTTGACGATGGCGTTCGCTCTAAAATGGATGTGGCCATGAAGAACAAAGTGCTTTGCAAGTGCTGGTGTCACAATATCTGCTGTTTGATTCAGGCGACTCACGAGTTAGAGCCAGTGTTTTTGACAGCGGCTTAGGTCGCGGGGCGAGCGATTGGTTTAAATATTGGTCGTGCTATAATCGCGGCTTTCAACTTTACGAATGGGAGGGTACGAGATGAAATTTTTATGTTGTTGTGTGCTATTAGTTATTGGATGCGACAAGGCGAAGGCTCCCATTAATCCAACACCGGCAGTCGCTACAGGGGCAGCGACTGCTCCTACGCCAGTTCCGATGGCTCCCGTCGCAATTCCGGCTGCACCAGCCATACGACAACGATTCCATGACGGACTTGAAGCTTTTCTCACGGAGGCGAGAGTGATAACGAACCTTCCTTCCACAGGCGCATCGAGCGCAAACATCAAAGACCAACAGGCCAAAGTTGAACAAGCATTTGCTAGGATTTCCGATCCCCAAAATGCACTTGAAAAAACTCTTTATGCCAAAGCTAAACAGTTCACCGTTGATACGTGGGGTATCGTCAACGCGGTAGAAGTACACCATCAGGCTCTCGCCTATGGAGATCCGGGCGGCAAGAAAGACATTGATGACACGGCAAAATTTCTCAAAGAGGAACTAAAACCTATTGAAGATGAACTGGACAAATAGGTTACACGGCTAGAGCGCAGGCCGGTTCCGCCGCCAGGAATTCCTCAAACACACCCTTCTGAGCAAGTTCTAAATACGGCCGGTTGAGTTCCACCCCGACGGCCTTTCGTCCGTTCCTAATAGCAAGCGCAATAGCGCCCACTGGCGGCGCGGAGAAAGGGAATGGCGGCCAAACTGGCGACATCCGCCCAATGACGGCGGGTGATTTGCACGTCCGGCAGTTCGGACACGACCTCATGTGGGTTCAAAGGCGTGCTGGCGGCGACCCTAGACCGCCGTTTACACCCATCTCACCTGCCCTTCTAGCCGGATTCTGCGGGCCATGAGCGGGCCTAACTCCAGTAGCGGAGCCGTTTGGTTAAGTACCTCTTTCGTACCCTCTTTTCCACAAATTTTGCCGTGGTAAGACGCTGCTTTGATAGTGCGTCGTAGATGTGCTTAGGCCCTTCGACGACACGATTGGGGGAGCGTGAATACCTGCACTTATAGCCGCTCACCGTCCAACGACGTCGTTAAATATGTACCTTTCATGGCAGGTCACCGACCGTCCGACGACGACGTCATAGTCGTTTCGACCCGGGCTTAGGTGAGCTCATTCAGAGAATCTGCCTTATGTTAGGCAACCCGTGCACTTGGTCCCGGGCTCAGATTTTCGCTGGCTAAGTAGTCTTGAACCTTACGCTGAAACTTGCGAAATGATTTATCGGAGGCCTTCTGGCTCAGCGCCCAGATCAAGTAGTTCGTGGGTACTTCCTTGAGCTTCTGTCCCTTGTATTTCCCGAAGTAGATCTGCTGCTCACCGATTGAAGTGCGTAAGTTTACGGGTAGGTGATGTGGGCCTTCTCCCTGGGCCGCGTGATCAACGTGCAGGCGATCAGGGGGCACGTCGAGGACCTGGTGAGGTTGGCAATGAACGAGTTCTAAAAACGCTACTAGGTTGGTTTTCATGCTATTGATCTCAATAGCTCCTGGCGTCCGTATAGGACGCCGGGAGCGTTCTATTGTGTTTGTGATATTCGTGATCTTGAGCTCCACTGGTCTCGGTCGAGAGGCCTGAGAGCACAACGGGCAATTTAGGCAGCGCAGTATCTGTACCGTGCCGCCTTCACCTTCGTGCCTGGCTCCACGAGCTCCAGGACTTCCCTTTGTATCAGCAGCCTGAGGAACTTCGCGGCGGCTGGATACTCCACGCCGATGACTGCTGCAGCGGAGCGGCAGGATAGGTACCAAACGCCTCTGTCGTCGGCGTGGTCGCGTTGTAGCACGTGGCAAAGCCCGACGAGACGCTGGATTGCCCTTACCGAAAACGCTTGTGCAATTGCCGGCAGGGGCTCTTGCTGCGATGTCTCGTAGGCTAACTGCACCACGTCGTGGCCGGTCTCCGCCCATCCCCAGAGATACAACCAGCGCCCCCAAACCTCATTCCAGTCCTTTTCTTTCATGTGCGGAACGGAGACGTAGTACCAAGCCCGAATAAAGGGCTCTAGGTCCTCGCCCATTACCCCCTTCAGTCCGGCGATACTTTTCAGACCGATGACCAGGGACAGGAATTTGGCATTGGTTGTGCCGGCACCTTTGACAACACACCGCTGCACCACTGCTCTGGCTTGTTGGTTGGTGGTGTCGTCGAGCGTGGATACAGATACAACAGATACTACTGATACAACAGAAGTAGGACACCTATCTGTAATCAGCAGAGCTGATGAGGCACGCTCAGCTCCCTCCTCTCCAAGGGTACAGCCTAACTGCAGGAGCACACTGTCAGGGATCACAGCTGCATCCAGTGCCTGGGTGCCCTCGACCCACTCCCGTTTCATACCCACGTAGCTCGGTGGCAGAAGTGTCTGGACGTTGGGGCCGATCAGAATCTCGACCTTGCCGTCATCTTCACCGATGACGAGTTTATTCTTGCCTAGCCTTTCAAGGGCAGGATGCCACTTGAAGAGCCGGTGTAACCCTCGCTGGCTTTGCCACGAGGGGGTAGTTGGGATTTCACCGTCAAAGAGCTCCAGCAGCGTGCGTTCGGCATCTGGGCCGTCGCAATCGAAGTCAACGAGACCTGAACGTTGGCCCAGGACCACGCCGACGTTTGCAGCAGGGCGCTGCTGGTATGCCTTATCTATAGACTCGGGCGTCCACTCGAGCGTCTGCCAGCCGGTATGCCAGGGAGCCTTCCCCATGCACAGCGTTATGGGCAGTCCGAGAGCAAGATACGCAAGTGCCGCCGCGTGCAGATAGTTGATCGGCTGCTTACTCTTGCGAGATTGGCGTCTGGGGTGACGTCCGGATGTCTTTTTCCTAGCCGTTGCGGTAGACGAGACCGAGCATAAAGCGCTACGATCTAAATTGGTGTCACTGACTGATATTTCAGCAGACATCGTGATACTCCATGTGAATGTTGGTGCTTGCTCATTAACATTTCCTTGGGGTTCGGCTGCGTCTAAGACCACCTCAGAACGCAGCAAGGGTGTACGTAGCCGGCACAGCAAACGCGTGCCGGCTATTTCTTTGTCAGACAAGCGCCTAACAGCATCCCGTCGCGGTAACCCGTGCTGGGTTACCATTGATCGCTGCCACAAAAGCTTCTGCGGCCTGGCGACTCGTGAACCGTCTCTTCCCCAGCCTAAAGCTGGCGAGACGGTGACCGTCATAGCCAATGTCAGCCCAACGAATGATCGTCTTCGGACTGACGCCAAGCTCGGCAGCAAGTGCTGCCAAAGGGACGCGGTCGGTGAGTTGGATTGACTCGGTCATATTACCCTCCTGGTAGTTAAAAGCTCCAATGTTCCCAATGTAGCGCAATACGCCCTCTCGGCCAATAGTAGCTAGGGAACATATGTGCGCTATTGTGGGCTACGCCGCACAACTTGTCGCCAGGCGCACCAGGGGCGCGATAGGCGAGCTTTGAGCTGCCGCTGAGGTAGAAAGCTCAGCGCCTCGGCGAACGCGTCACCGAGGCGCTGAGAGCGTCAGGCGGGCGCCCGCTGTTAGCACCCATGACCTGAGCTGTGAGACTAACTACAAATTAGAAGGTGGCGCGATCTAACAAAGCCAGGACACGGCGATTCTTACGTCGCCACTGACAAAACCGCTTCAGCTTCGGGATCGGCGGAGGTTGTGTCGGCGGTCTCCACACCATACAGCTGAAACGTTTGGGAAGGACGTCCTCCCTTGGCGGTTGGTTTCTTCGCCTCCCACTCGCCGCATTTACGTGCGACAAGTCTGTGAAGAGCTTTTTCGGTTGTATCAGCGTTAGCGAAGCGCCTGGAATTTCGCATCAGATCTCGAACGGTGACTCGGCCACCCATGCGAGTAACCAGTTGAAAGAGTTCCCGATCTTCTCGATCACGCTCTTCCTCTGAAAATAAGCGATATACGCGCCGAGCCTCGTTGCCGAACCATTCGCTGAGCTTGATTGCGCTGAGCATGGCCGATTCATCAATTTCGTCGGCAGAAGCGCGCTGTTCCCCAGAAGCGCAATCCACAAGCTGAAAGATCAACGCAAATCTGGCAGTGTATGCCTCTAGCTTGGACCATGCCGCCTTGAGATCGACGTCGAGTACCTCCATTTCGGCATGGTGGTGGTTGTAATACTTGATCCACTCAGTTTTAGCGCCGGAAGAAAGGGGGATTGCGACTGGACTCGGACCCGTCGACTCATCGTCAGCGGCTTCAAGTGCCAGAAGCCGGTCGAAAACATCCGACACAGCGGCGGAACATTCTGGAGATATCGTGTCGTCAGTCCACTGGACCGGCTTCGGATCCGGCATGGCCAATAATAAGCGGGCGCACAGCCCATCTTCCATATGCTCGTCCCCCATCGCTCTGGCGAGCACATCCGGCTGGATGCCTCCGACGATAGATACTGAGGCGCGAGGAATGTGCATTAACCGTCGATCCCCAGTCTTTCGATCCACGGTCAATGGAGCTGCTGACCAGAACGACAGCCAGTGCCCTAAGTCACCCCCTACGCCACCTTTATATTCCGCGATGCTGCCTAACCAGCCCGAAAGCTCATCTCGTACGATAAGGATACTATCGAACTGGTTGGACTGAAGCGCTGTCAATGCTTCCATCGTGGTGTCGGTCGTCATATACCGAAGGCACACCGGCGCCTTCGGGAGCTGTGGAAGTTTTTTCTTAGAGTCCTCGCGTTTCTTTCTCCACGAAGCGAGTTTTCGCTCGTAGTTGAGCAAGTCCTTTTGATATTCAGCTTGGGCGATTCCAAAACTTTTGTGAGACTTCTCCTCTAGGCTCGTAATGAAGGAAGTACCGGCTTTTAACGCCGGCGATTTGTGCGTGCCACTTGGAGAGACAATCACTGCCCAGATGATGGCGGGTTCAGTCCATGTCTCCTTCAATTCGATTACCCTGCGATTGCTAATAGCGCGGGCAACGGATGCCAACAGGGGCAGCGCAATTAGGGAGGAGTCACAACCAATCGCCACCGACGCTTCCAAGACGTAATTCTGTATGACTTCAGGAAGTACACCCACGGGAAATGGGGTGTACGGTTCGACCCATGACCATGGATCCACGAACGCCTCTTCGCCTTCAGGGGTCGACAGAACCTCCTGATTCAACGACCAAGCAGCGGTTTTGTCACGATGCATGGTGAGACCGCCACGTTTACGGGCCTCGGCGGGAATATCGGCACCGGTGGATTCAGCACAAGGAGTTTCAACGAGCTCGTCCGGGAATGGTTCTCCCGTATTGACGCTGAGGTTTTCCGGTACGCGGCCCAGATCCGAAGTTGCTTCGGGTAAGTTGTCCTCCTCGGCTGCTGCCTTTGCAGCAAGCAGATTGTCGATATTAACGTTCGTTAAAACATCCTTCATCGTATTATCCCTCGTGCTCTCCGGCTGTTTTGTGCAAATTGGGAGTCTGTCTCGGTGCTTATGGGTACTCTTCGACTTTGCGACCCGTGATGACTTCACCCGTCGCGGCGCCAGGAGTGAGCTCATACCACTCCCCCGGCCCGTCGCCACGCGTCATCACGATCCTGAATGGAGCGATGTTGATCGTGATCTTCCCGGGTTCGGTTGCTGACGCCACCTGACCGTAAAGTGTCCCTGACACTTGCAGCGCGAATGCGTCGCCGACTTCAACGGCCGATTCGATGTCATCATCGCGGTCATCAGCGAAGGCACTTGGGGACTCTAATTGTCTGATTTGCGAGTGAAAAATAGTCATAAGTTCTCTAGCATGGGCGTCGAAGTCTATGTGTTGGCGCTTGGCTTCGTTGGTTCTTCGAGGTTATAAAAAACCATTCCTTCTACATTGAAGCGCGCAACACCAAGGGAATTGACCTCGATAAATCTCGTGTAGATTGAGCCCAGCTTCTCCAAGTCACCTGCGCCGTTATCTATAACAAACGGAAACACATAGTCCTGACCCGCTTTGAGACGAGCAAAATCTGAAGTGCAAAAGGTCGCATAGGGGTCGCCCAAGTCGACCCAGCGCGCTTTGAGCTTGGGGCTCTGAGAACTAGCGTCCTCGACTTCAACGACAGCTGTGGCATCAGTTAATAGGTTCTCTTCGCCAACACGAATGACTTGGCGGCCGTCGGGGGAAATCTCGAGATGCATGTTTTTTGGAAATACTCCGTCTGCGTCTGGTAGTTGGCTAGTCATAGTGAAAATGTCCTTGGGTTATACGTAAAAAGTGCAGCGCGCCGTTGACTCCCCGGCGCGCTGCGTACTGCCAGCAGTTTTGTCCGCCCCATAGGAATGGCGGAGACAATGCCGGCGTCGGAGAGGTCTGGTGGCGACATCATTGGGACGCGTACCCCTCAGCACTTAGTGCGGAACAAACGTGATCCACCGAGCTGACTGCCGAAAGCGTCCATTTGCGAAGCGCAAGCGCTCATAATGATGTATTCCTTTCCTCGCGACTGCCCTTCTCGGCAGGCAGCGCTCTGAAAAAGAGGTCAGCGGGCCGAGCGAATTTGTCAGCTCGGCCGCTGACCTACGTTCCTCAGCGGCTAAAAACTGAAACTCCACTCTTCGTGGTTTTCGTCCCACTCCATTTCAGCCGCATGGATTTGAATCTCCTTTCGCAAATACTTCGCGGCTTGCTTGTCCCAGTCTCGCACTTCGTCATCGTCGTACTCGAAGTGGTCGAAACAAACACGGACCATGCCGTAATCTTCAATTGCGACCACCTTCCCCCAGTACTTAATCCAGACTGCTTGCTCGCCGAATTTGAGATCGGTCTCGCCCGACACCAAATCATTCGCTTTCGCTCGTCGCCCTCCCTTCGAGTAGTGCAGCATCAGTCTTATCTGGTTGTGAAATTTATCGAATTCGGCTTGCAGGCCCTCGGAGAGTTTGGAATCGTCTGCGAAGCAGGTATTAGCGATTTGCGCGCCCATTCGATGAAGCGACCCCAGCATGCTCCACCTCGGATCGATGTGGTCAGGCTTCTGAACAGCTTGGGGCTTAGGTTTGGGTTTGGGCTTAACTTTGGCCTTCGCAGGCCGCTTGGCCGGTACTGACTTTCGTTTTGGGCGTTGCATTGTATGCGTCGCCATGATCATTCTTCCTTGCCCTGAGGGCGTTTAGTGCGGCCAACAAAAGTTGCTCGCTGCATGGCCGCGGTGCGCGAGCAGGTGTGTTAGGGTTTAGGTGGAGAAGCTCTCGGTCATCGTTGTATAAAAGTGCGGCGCGCCGTAGGAAATGACGAAATGCCGGCGCGCCGCGGTCACCAGCCATCCGGGCCCCGCACTAGATCAGCGGAGCCGGATGGCGGCGGCGGGGACGAGCAATTAAATACTTGGACCGGCTGGCGATTCAACGTTTTCAAGTCCGGCCCCAGAGTTGGTTGCCGATGCTACGGCAGTGATTTTCATGGCTTTTTGCCAACCGTTGGTCAGGCGGATTTGCCTGAGCAACTCGCTGCCGAGCTCCGTGCTTTTAAATTCAATAATGGCGGTCTTTCGATCCTTCTCCTCAATGACAACCCCGGACAATGGCAAACCCACGATGTCCGCTCCGCCATTCCCGTGGCCTGGCGCCCAGAGAAACGCATTGATCGTGATTTCGTCGCCTGGCCGCCATGGGTGATGCATCGTGTAAAATGCGTCAGCCCACAGATCATCCTTACCCGCTCGGACCCATTTACCGGGCTCTGTTTTGCTACGGACCGCGCAAACTATCCGGCCATCCTCCGTCCGGACATCGACTAGTTGAGCGCTGCATATCCGATCAATAATGCCGCTTATCTTTTTGTCACCCCAATACACCTCTACCGGTTTGTCGAGATCGGAGTAAATATCTTCTGAGTCTGGTAGCTGGGACATACAGTTCTCCTGCGTGAAAGTTCGTAAAAAGGGTGGCGTGTTGCGCGATTCGAGCAAAAAGTGCGGCGCGCCGGAATGTCGACGGCGCGCCGCGACCACCACCTGACTGACGCCGACACGATCGGCGGCGACAGATGGCGGCGAGGATAGGTCAAATTAGGAGTCAGCCCGCCGTCAAAGGTACACGGACCATTCGTCACCGAAGTCGTGCCCCATCTCAGCGATAGTGAAGTTGAGATATACGTTTAGGTTCTTAGCGGCGGCGGCGTCGCTAGCGTCAGTTGATGTGGTCCTGCAATCAAGTTGATCGAACCTCACGCAAACATTCCCGTGGTTTTCGCGAGCTACTATGCATCCGAACAAGAGATAGTCTACGGTGACCCCACCGTCTTCGACTGCGAGGCCTCCCCAGACGGAATCGCCAACCTGAGGGTTACACTGATCACGCACCTCCTGTCGCAGCGCCTCAAGATTTTTTTGATGTCTCTGAATTTCACCGTTGAGCTTCTTCGCGTGCTGGGTTTCTGGTGGTGCGGGGCCGATCGATTCAACGCGGCCGATGGCGTCTTGGAGTAGCGCGACATAGCTAGAAGTTAGTTTCTCCGCGTTGATTCGGCATCGCTCGGCCGGAGTCAGTGTCGTCTCGCGCGTTTCAGTGGATTGAGGCATATTGAACTCAGTTTGAGAAAGCATTAGATAGCTCCATTTCAAAGGAAAACGGGTGGTACGAATCACCGCGAAACTCACTTTATCGCGGCGAAGCTTAAGATTGACGTGTCGGTTCTTCTCTCAACGATTACTCCGCCAAATTAGGTCACACTCGACATCAACCCGCCCGAGTTCGCTCCCTCCCCAAACGGCGCCGATCTTGCTTTTGGGGAAACTTATCTCGGGCGTCTCGACTTCGATGCCGGCGTCAATGCTCCGAACTTTTCCGGGCCGTTCAGACGTGATAAAGAGATCGCCACGAGGACCTAACTCAAGGAACTTGACGACAGCTGGGTCGCCGCCCTTGATTCGTGGCGGAGCGTCAGGGCTTAGAAAGCCGCGTTGTTCTTCATATTGGCGCTTAATCGCGCTTCGCCGATCGATCGCCGAATTAGAGGTCGGGAGGGCGTGCGCCACCCCTAGCATTTCATCAATTTGTTGTCCGAGTTCGACGTACTGAGTAATCAGTTGGTTTATGGTTTGATTGTGCCATAGTGAGTTTGACATGTGGGTGCCCTTTTACTTGCTTGACACATCGTCTCGCCGCGACGAACAGCTAGCCTGTCCGGATCTGGGGAATGGCGACTGTTGTTGCGAGACCCCGATTCGTGACGTTCTCGCGTGCGTAATCAGAAGAATTTTTTGATCCCCGATGGTTCTTTATGCCTCCGCCTGCGCGTCGGTCGGTCTATGCCCTCAACACGGCGGCGCAATTCGAATTCCAACAGTGACGACTCCGAAATTCGCCAACGCGGCCTCATCGCCTTACTGGACCGCGCTACTGAAAAGGCCCGCAGCTCTCGATTGCGAATCAAAGTGCGGACGCCACCTTCGCTCAACTGTAGCCGCTCGGCCACTTGCTTTACGGTGAGCGCCAAGTCGCCAGCTCCCAGGCGAACGACGTCATCTGCGGTTGGCACAGAAATCGATGGTTTTAGATGTACGTCAGGCATCGCCGGCACAGAGTCGACGGGGAATTGAGCGGATGTCAGGGAACCGACGCGATGCTTAAACGAGCAAGCGGCGGTGTTTTTAGAATCCCTGCAAAGTTCACTGCGCCTGAGCAGTGATTTTGCATTTCGAGCAAGCGTATCCGCGAGAAAAAAATCTATGGTAATCAGAGATGTAAACGCTGCGCTTACATCACGAACGACCGACGCCGGTTACATCTCAACATATCCGTCCAAGCGGCCGTTCTCTTTGGCGCCACGAACTAGTCGCTTGGTCGGATCGTTTTTGGCCCGATGCGCATGATAAGCCCTATTGAACAGCGGACAACGTTTCTGTGATAAGGACTGGATCGGGACGGGCGTCCGAAGGAGTCTCGCAACTTCCGTTTTCGTGCACTTTCCGCCTGACCGCTGCAAACTCATGAAAATCGTGACCGCCTCCAAATCTCGTTCCGTTGCCTTAGTCAAGTTACTTCTTACTGGAGGCGACGTAGATTCGGTTATTGCAAGCGCGTCCGCCTCATTCGGGACTTCGCCCTTCAGCAAATCACGTGCAAGTTTTAGCTCGGAAGTTAGCTCCGAAAGCATTTCGCAATCGAGTTTGAGCAGCCGGGACTGATATTTTCTCGCGGCATTCGCCAGCCGCGCGACGTCCCCCATCCATGCTGGGAATCGCCAGGAACTACTTTCGTCTGGTGATAAATCCCAATACGAAGGTTTGAAGGGCTTCAGGAAGTAGTGCGCTGAATTTAAGAGGGAGCCATGATTACTTAAGAAGAGCCGGTTACACGATTTTTCCGGGTGTCGTTTTGAATATGCGCTCATAAACCAGTAGTGAAGCTCGACTTTCGTTCTGGAGCCGTTGACTCGGTTCCACAGACGGCGAATTTCCGCCTTCGCGCCTCGCGGAGTTTTTTGATTTTTTACTAGATCGCTACACAGCCTCTCTGTCCGTCGGAAAAAACGAAGAGCACTCCGATGAAACTGATCCAGTTTGAGCACACTTTCTGAGTCATTGTCGATGAACACGTTACCGACTCCTTCGCGATTCTTATCGCACCAAAAGCGTAATTCACCCCTGCTCAAATGCATTAAACGGTCGGCAGGGTCGGCCAGTCCAGCGTGTAAGGCTAATTGCCGAATCACCTTGAATGGATATTTTCGCGTTAAAAGTCTACGTTTCGTCGAGATTTATGACCCAGCGCTTACACACCAGCAGACGCCAATCAACACCCACTGGTTGCCCAACTAAGTAAGCAATTTGACACGCTCACGCGTATTGGTAAGCAACCCGGACGCAATTAATCGCATACAAAAGCGTTGATGCCGTCGCCGGAGCTCCGTAGACGCGCCGACCGATAGGCTGTGCCGAGCCTATTTGGCTCTGTTATTGGGATAAAGCCATTGTCTTACGTGACCGGCTACTGCCCTCAAGCGTTCATCGCCTATCTTCTCGCGGTAGACGCCCGCCATCGAATTGTCGGCGTGCCCCATGATATGGTTAACTGCGACTTGATCCTTCGATTCGCCGGCGATCGTCTCGAAAGTGTGGCGCAAGGCGTAGAACCCGATGCCGCGCCGGTAGATTTTCGGGGGCACTTTTACGCGACGCTTCCGTGCTTCCTCCGCCGCCTCGGAATCGATCGAATCAATGAGCTTGCGGAACTCTTTCGTCACTGGACTGTCCGATGTCTCTTTGGCCCAGGGCTGTCCATATTTTGTAATGAAGACCAAATGCTCGAATGCTTCATCTCTCGACGGTCGCCGCGAGTGCAATGCTTCCTGAATCGCCAAAGCTGTTTCGGGCCACAGCGGGCACCGCCGTTCTACAGCAGTCTTCGGCCTCGGAAAATCGACCCATCCGTGCTTCAGATCAAGGGCGCTCCTGGGAAGCGTGCCACAATCATAGTTCCCGAACCCACAATTGATGCCAAGTAGGATCATCGCCTTGAGCGGCTGATCAGCGCTCGCAATGATTATGCGGAGCGCGTCGGCCTCTAGCAGACGTTGCCCCACTTTCTGTCGATGGGCCCGCATGATCCGCTTTTCAGGACGCTTGAAAGTCGGACCGAATCGCACTGGTTTTTCGATCAATGCTGCATCGAATCCGTATTTGAACAGCGTGCGGATTCCCTGCACTTCTCGGCTAAGAGCGTGTGGTCCTAGTCGCTTCGCTAGTGTCGCACGTAGAGCTTGAAAATCATTGGCCGCAAGATCATCGACGAGACGGTTTTTACCAAACGCCTTTACGACGACTTTGCATGTAGCGTGGTAGTCCCGAAACGTTCGCAGCTTGATCTCACCTGAATCCACTTGGTGCGACTTGGCATCCAGGAAGTGGTTACAGAGGTCAGCTACACAAAGGCTGTCTGAATCAACGCGAGGTGTACGGCCGGCAAGCAAATCGTCCTTTTGTTCGAGCCATTGATCCAGCGCTGCCTCGCCGCGAGGGTCATTGGCGATTTTGCCGAAGTAATGGAGCTTGCCCCGAACCTTTTTTGCCCAGTATCCCCTGGCGTGCGGAAACAGCGGAAAGTCGGCATGGGGTTTCTTGGGCGGTCGGCGCCGAATAGAATCTGGCATAGTGAGGACATCCATGCAGAGAATGGTATATGTTCGGCAGGTGCTTACTCTTGAAAGCTTACCGGGTGTACAAACGGGTGTACAGGGGACGAGTTCGGTGGCTGTTGAAATCGCTGTTTATCCTTAATTTTCCGATGTTTGCGCCCGTAGCTCAGCTGGATAGAGCAACGGACTTCTAATCCGTAGGTCGCAGGTTCGAATCCTGCCGGGCGTGCTGTACTTTCGCAAACCATGGATGCGCGGACGGGCACGGATGACGCTGCAAGAGGCTGAGGAATTGGTGAACCACTTGATGCGAGAGCATCGGCTGATTCCGAAATGGATTTTCCGATTCGATCGCTCTAAAGTTCGCTTTGGCAAGTGCGACTATACGAACCGAGTCATCTCGCTCTCGAGGTATTTGGTCGAGTTAAACAGTGAGCAGGAAGTACGCGATACGGTCCTGCACGAGATTGCTCACGCCTTGGCACCGCGCGGAGCTGGGCATGGCGAGGCTTGGCGAACGGTCGCACGGTCGATTGGCTGTAATGCGGCACGATGCTATGGCGAAGAGGTAATTCGACCTACGCCGCGGTATAAAGGAACTTGTCCTAAGTGCCAACGCGTGATTTTCCGGCATCGGCGAGCCGTCATTGCCTGCGGTCGCTGCACCCCCGTGTTTGATATGAAGTACGCATTCATCTGGTCTTAGAGCAACGTGCGCCGAGTGATGAGAGCTTCTTGCAGATTGATTTTTGTTGTCACAATTGAAATTGTGGCTTGCAGCACGATTAGCGCACTCGCAGTGGCAACGGAACCGCCGTCGTCCCCTGCTCTGTCAACGGTGCAAGAGATGATCGCGGCTCGCACGGACGTGTGGGGCGATGCGGCGATGCGGCAGCCGAACGGTCCGAGCTTTAAATTCTTTAAAGACCTCATGCCGCCGCTGCGGTGGGTAAATGCGGAGTTTCGGCATTATCCGATCGTGTTGAGCGCGCCACGCGCGCGGAAAAAGGCGCGGTTCGAATCCAACGGCGGGGCCGTGAACCCGCGGGCGAATAAGAAGCCCATGTGGTTCGAAGACGGAGATCCGATCACATTCGAAGTAGGAAATCCGTCGGAACCGTTCGGCGGCGACCTTGAACGGTTGAGTCAGCCGGAATACTTGGATGGCTTCCTGCCAGTGGTAACCGTTCGATATCGAACCAAGGGCGCAACGGTCATCGAGGAGGCATTCGCTCCGGCGGTTGAATCGTACGCGGCCCGCGGCACGGCGATGGTGCGGTTTACGTTGGCGAAAGGCGTGGGCGACGAGCGCATTCAGGCGCGAATCGGTTCAGAGGACGCGCTGCACGTTGCCGATAGTTGCGTACAAAACCCGAAAGGAGAAACGCTTGTCGCTTTTTCTGCCGGGTGGAAGTGGGACGGTGAGCTGAAGGCGCTTGTCGCGGATCTGAAGGGAGACGCAACGACGGAGCTTGCGATTTTTACGAAACCGAATTCTTCGGCCACTCGGGTTTCAGCCGAGGAATTCGAAGGTCAGAAAAAGGCGTGCGTTCAGAGCTGGAACAAGCTGCTAGATGATGGCACTAAGCTCATCACGCCCGAGCCAATCGTCAACGACGCTTGCCGCGCGCTCCTTGTTGGCATTTACATGCTGACTGTAAATGATCGGCTGAATTACAGCGCCGGCAACGCTTACGCGAAATTGTATGAAGGAGAATGCGGCGACACGCTACGGTCGCTGATGATGTTCGGCCACTTGGGCGATGCGCCTGCGATGCTCAAACCACTACTGCAGTTTGACCGCAAAGCGACGCGATTTCATGTCGCCGGACACAAACTTCAGCTGCTCTCCTACTTTTATTGGATGACGCGCGACGGCCACACCGTGCGCGAGTATGAGACGCTGTGGCGACCTTCGGTCGATCTGATCCTTGCGAGCCGCGAATCGGAAAGCGGATTGTTGCCGAAGGACAATTATGCCGGGGATATCGCCGAGCAAGTGTACTCGCTGAATTCGAATGCCAACTGCTGGCGCGGATTGCGGGATGTGGCAGCAATGCTGGAAGACATGGGTTCGGTCGAAGAAGCTGAAAATCTACGCAAGACTGCCGCGGAATACCGCGAGGCGATCCTTGATGCGGCCAGTAAAAGTATCCAAATGGATGCCCAGCCGCCCTTCGTACCGGTGGCGTTGCTGGCCGACGAACCGGCTCACGATCCGCTCACAGCCACGCGAACCGGCAGCTATTACGATTTGATTTGCCCGTATGTCATCGGCTCGGAGATTTTCGGACAAGGGTCCAAGCAGGAAGATTGGCTGCTCGGCTACATGCAGCAGCACGGTGGAATTGCGATGGGAATGGTTCGCACGATGCCGGCCCAGGGAGAATTCAAAGACACGCCGGGCGTCGTTCCGCTTTACGGAATTCGCTACCAACTGGCGCTATTGCGACGCGACGAACGTGAAAAGGCGCTCGTAGGATTTTACGGTCAGCTCGCCCAGGGCATGACGCGCGGCACGTTTATCGGCGGCGAAGGCACGCGTTTTTTGGGCGGCGATGCGAACGGCAGAACGCTTTATCTCCCGCCGAACGCCTCGACCAATGCGGCTTGGCTTGTAGCTCTCCGCTATCTCCTCATTCAAGACTGGGATTTGGATGAAGATGGCAAGCCCGACACGCTGCGGTTACTCTATGGCGTGCCGAGAAGCTGGTTGGTGGATGGAGCGCACACGACTATTGACGACGCGCCGACTATGTTCGGTCCAGTGTCGCTCGACGTGAGCTCGAAGGTGAGCGACGGCCTCGTCGAGATGCGGCTTGCCCCGCCGAAAACCGCGGCAAAACAAATGCTGCTTCGCGCGCCCGTTCCGGCTGGCTATCAAATAGAGTCGGTGGAAGTCGATGGGGCGAAATTGGAACTCGTCGGCGGGAATTCGGTGGATCTATCTCGCCGAACGAAACCCACGGTCGTTAGATTTCGAGTTCGTCGAGACTAATCCAAAGCGACCAGCTCAATCTTCGATTAACGGACGGGCCCACAATGCGCGAATCTGGTCCTGCAGTTGGCCGAGTTCCCATTGAATGCGGACTTCGGGCGGTTGCTGATCCAGCGATTTGAGCGCCGCCAGTCGGGCCTTGGCGACGTCGATCGAGGCTTTCTCGCGGCGCAATAGAACGTCGGTAACCGTGCCGGCTTGAATCTTATTCGCCTTCAAGGCTTCGTCGTAATTATTTTGCATGGCGCTCACTGCGTCTTGCGTCGCTTGGATTTGAGGGCCGTATGGATTTTCTCGGCCATTGGCATCGAGCTGCTTCAATCGACCTTGCGCGAGCTGCACGCCAGCCTTCAGCTCGGAAGTCATCTCCTGCGATACGGAGTCTGCCACAGCCTGGTTTTGGCTGTTGGCCTGCGCCAAACGAGCTTCCGCAAGTTCCACGTTGGCGGCGGCGTAATCTCGCTCAAGCTTCTTCCAGGAGTTCGAATCCGTTCCGCCCGCGAATAGCATATTGAGGGTCGCCCCAAACGCGATACAAGACAGCACCAGGAATACGAATTTGCATCGCTTGAACATGAGAGTAGCTCCAAAAGCATTTTTGGCGTGAAGTGTCGCACTTGTCAGTTTAGTCAGAGCGAAATCAGAAAAGCAACGAGGGGGTAGGCTAATTACGCTTCTGCGGGAAGTGACCTATAATAAACAGGTAACGTCAAAAGATGAGGTCGTGATGCCGCTCGAACTGGATATGCCGTCGCTCACCGCGGGCGAGTCGATATTTCTTTGCCCGGAGACGAAGCTGCCACTGCGGGCTTTGTCGCTGCAAGATGCACAAGCAGCTTTGGGGGCGAGCGAGTTAGTCACGCGAACGAATGTCGACCCAGCCCCCACCGGCGTGACTTCGCGGCTGATGGTGCGCTCCGATAACGCTTGCGCGTATCCGATTGTTGACGGTATCCCGATCTTGCTGGCGCCGGAGCAAATCATGCCGGCCGGCCGCGCTCGGGCGTTTGACCTCAAGAACCCGAAATATGCCGAAGCGTACGAGGAGATGACGCATTACAACCAGGTTGCGAAGGCCGAGGCGGCTGCGATCCGGGAGTCGGAATCCTACCACGTCATCGAACCGGTATTGCGATTGCCGGCCGATGGCCGCGGCGATTTTCCCGAACCCAAGGTCAATTGGGTTGATTGCGTTCCCGACTGCAAAGCCCAGTACGAGGCCTACCGCTACTTGAGTCCCGTGGCAGGCAAGCGCGTACTGCAGCTTGGCGGCAAAGGAATTCACGCCGTTAAAAGCCTGCTCGCAGGCGCAACGGAAGCCTGGGTGATCACACCGATGCTGGGCGAGATCTATTGCTCGATTGCGCTTGCTGAGGAAGCCGGCGTGCGCGAGCGGTTGCGGTGCGTCGTTGGCGTGGCGGAGGAAATTCCGCTTGTCGACAATATGTTCGACGCGATCTATTCCGGCGGTTGCGTTCATCACATGACCACCGAAGTGGCGATGCCGGAGATCGCGCGCGTGCTCAAACCAGGCGGGCGATTTGCCTGCACTGACCCGTGGCGAGCGCCGCTGTACGCCATCGGGACGAAGATTCTCGGTAAGCGCGAGGTGAACGTCTATTGTCGTCCACTGACGCCCGCGCGGGTGGCCCCGCTGTTTTCCAGCTTTAAGACCGCTGAGAAAGTACAGTATGGAACGCTGACTCGCTACCCCGCGATCGCGCTCAGCAAATTTGGGATCAACGTATCATTCGATACGATGTGGCAGCTCTACCGCATGGATGACGCGGTCTGTTCGTTCATCCCAGGCATGCGGGGCTTCGGCAGCAGCGTCGCACTGTTTGCCATGAAGTAGCTTACGCCCCAAATTTGCCGAGGCGCTGCGCGTTGGCGAGCGCCAACGTCATCAAGTGCTTGGCTTCGAATTGCCCGAGACCTCCGCGGAGGCATTCACTCTCGCCAAAGCGTTCGCAGCCGTCGGTGCGGCAGAACTTGGCGGAAAGAAGCGTCGGCACCGGATGCCAGCTGTGACTCGCAAGCATGCTGGGCGTGCTGTGGTCGCCGGTGACGATGAGCACATCGGGCTTGAGCGCCGTGATGCGGGAAACGGCGGCGTCGAAGTCTTCGATCCGCTTCACTTTGCTATCGAAATTGCCGTCTTCGCCGGTGCTGTCGGTGTATTTGTAGTGGATGAAGAAGAAGTCGTACTTCTGCCAATGCTCTTCGAGTACGGTCATTTGCTCGGCAATTGTTTGTGCCTTGCCAAGGATGTCCATCCCCACCAACCGCGCGAGGCCCTTGTACATCGGATAGACGGCGATCGCGGCGGCCTTCAGGCCGTACACTTCTTCGTAACTCGGCAAAGCCGGCTTGCCGGAAAAACCGCGCAGCGTAAGGCCATTGGCTTTCGTCTCCGATTTCAGCAGCTCGCGCGCCTGGCGGACGAATTCTTTGGCGACCTCGGCCGTTTTCTTGCTTTGCGAATCACTCGCGACCGGATCCAATGGCGGCACGCCGGTGATTTGTGGATCGGTATCTTGAACGCTGCCATGTAAACCGGCGCCGCGTAGGACTACGACGAATCGATGTTCTTTGACCGGTTCGACAAAGACCTCAACTCCCGGGATTTTAACGGCGCGAAGCTTGATCGCCAGCGGCGCACTTTCTTCCGTTGGAATTCGGCCCGCGCGGCGGTCGCTGATATTGCCCTTCGCATCGAGCGAGCAGAAGTTCGCGCGGATCGCGACGTCGCCCTCTTTAAGCTCGAAGCCAATCCCGGTCGCTTCGAGCGCGCCGCGGCCGATCATGTACTGCAGCGGGTCGTAGCCGAACAAGCCGAGATGCCCCGGGCCGCTTCCGGGGCTAATTCCCGGCAGCACAGGGATGCTGCTGCCCAGCACGCCGGCTTTGGCGAGTGCATCGAGGTTCGGCGTCTTCGCGGTTTCGAGCTCGGTGCGACCGCCCGGCTGTTGCGGAAGGCCGCCGAGGCCGTCGCCGACGTACATCACGATCTTGGTCGAGTTTTTGACATGCAGTTCACGCGTGAGACGATGTAAATCCATGTGCCGGAGTCGAAAATCGGGTGCCTAAGAATTGTCGAATGAGATTTCATCGTCGCAAAAATCGGAACCGCCGCAAGGGGATGCGGCCGCCTTCACGGCAATTGGCATCAGGCTCATTGTTTGGACCGCCACGTGGAGTTACGGTATTAAGCCGGTGGGAACCGTGTTCAGGTTGGCGTAGCGTTTGCAGCCGCTTATCGGGGACCGCTCAGCGTAGACGCAATTTGCTTTTAAAAAGAAGAGGCCATCGCGATGGGTACCAACGTTACCTGGCTAGGACACAACGCCTGGTCAATTGAAACTTCAGGCAAAACGTTGTTGCTCGATCCTTTTTTGAACGACTCGCCGACGGCGCCCGTCAAAGCGGACGCCGTGACGGCCGATTACATTTTGTTGTCGCACGGCCACGGGGATCATCTCGGCGACACGGTCGACATCGCCAAGCGGACCGGCGCTGTCGTGCTGACGAATTTTGAAGTGAGCCAGTGGCTTGGGAAAAAAGGAGTGCCTGCGGAGAAGTTAATCGGCTTGAATCCCGGCGGCGGCAGCAAGCAACCTTTCGGCCATGCGAAATTCACGATTGCCCACCATAGCTCCAGCATGCCAGATGGAAGTTACGGCGGCGTACCCGGCGGGTTCCTGTTAACACTCGAAGACGCGCGAATCTATTTTGCTTGTGATACGGCGTTGTTTTTGGATATGAAGCTCATTGGCGCCAGTCCGCTCGATCTGGCCGTGTTGCCGATCGGCGACATGTTCACGATGGGTCCGGAAGATTCGATCGATGCGATCAAGCTGCTCAACCCGAAACGAGTCGCGCCGTGCCATTACAATACCTGGCCACCGATCGCACAGGATGCGGCCGCTTGGGCGGCAACGGTTCAGTCGCATACCGCAGCTACGCCGGTGGTTCTCGAGCCGGGGGGCGTGATCAATCTGTAGGCGGGCAGCCGCCTGGTGCGAGTGCAAAACAAGCTCGTTTTGCCGGGTAAAATCGCGCCCCCAAAGCTCCAGCGATGTCGATTTCCAGGCCTGATTTCAGGCCCCAACGCCTACCGAACGGGGCGAGCGGGGGTAATAATAGTGGTTCTCATTCTTGCCTCTAATCGTCAGTGCTTCCCGAGGAACCAACCATGCGTACTCGTTTTCCGTTTTTAGCATTACTCGAAGCCACTGCGGCTTTTGCCGTGTTGTGGATCGGGTACGCAGGCGCCTTGCGCGCGGATGAACCATTGCGGTGGAAGTTCGAAGTTGGGGAAAAACTCAACTACAACATGGTGCAAGATATGAACGTCGCGGTCGGCGAGCAGGTGATCGCAAAGATGCACCAGGAAATGGAAATGATTTGGGATGTGGAAGGCGTCGATACGGCAACGGGAGAGGCGGTGATCAATCAGAAATTCGACCGCATCAAACTCAAGCTGACGTCACCGCGAGGCAATATCGACTACGACTCGAAAGACGACAAAGTGGCCACGGGCCTGGAAGCCCAGATCGCTCCGCTTTATAAGGCCATCTCACAAGGCGATTTCGAGCTCACGGTGACTTCCCGGGGCGAAATCAAGGACGCGAAAATTCCTAAAGACGTGCTTGCGGCGCTCAAGAGTTTGGCGGACTCGACGGCCGGAGCCAGTGCGCAAAAGGAAACCAAAAAGGAAGGGACGGCCGAGGACCTGAGCAATTCGCCTTTTGGCGATTACGCTACGGAGAGCGGCTTCAAGAAAATGATTTCGAAGAGCGTGTTCGTCCTGCCTAAGGACGCTCCGAAGCAAGGAGAGGCTTCAAAAACCAGTGTCCAGTTGACGAACAACGACGGGGACAAACAAGTCGTGGAATCGTCTTACACCTACGAGGGTACGAAAGATGTGGACGGCGTCACACTAGCGGTGTTCAAGCCTCAGTTAACGCTGAGCTTTGCGGATGGAGGCGGAGCCGGAAAATCCACGATCGAGCAGCAAAGTTCTGACGGCGAAGCGCTGTTTGATATTGCGAAAGGTCGTCTGCGGTCCATGAAACTTGAGCAACACGTGACGATCAATTCGACTTCAGCCGGCCAACCGGCGCAAGAAAAACTTGATCAGACCATCGACGTCCAGGTTTCCCCGAGAACTGAAAAGGATGGCGAAACGAAATCCGCGGCCGCAACTGAGCCGGCATCGAAGAAATGATATTCGGAGTTGTTCCCAAGGATTTATTTTGCTGTCGGCCGAACTTGAATTTGGTCAGCGACGACGCGAACTTCGAATGTCTCGACACCGAGGCGGGGATTGTCTGCCCATTTGCCGTCTGTTATTCGAAATCGCCACGCGTGCCACGGGCAGGTTACGGTGCCGTCGCAATCCAAATAACCCGCGCCCAGCGAGGCGCCCATGTGAGGGCACAAATCGTCGATTGCGTAATACTTACCCGATTGCAGAAACACTGCCACGAGTCGATCGCCAACTTGAAATGAGCGTCCTTCGCCCTCGGGGATTGCGCCGACTTTAGCGACGGTTACGAATTCTGCTTCGGTGGGGTCGGACATTACAACGCGGACACTTTACTTGAGATTTGTTGCAGCAGAGTCCAGCGCACGTTTTGCGGTGCGACGACCTGCGGCCCAACTGCTAAAATAAACAATTATGCTGCACGACGACAGATGAGGAATAAACCTTGTCGTCGTCATCGCCGTAGAACGAAGTTGCCGTGTCGCACGATCCTGATTCCATCTCGTTTTCAGATTTTCAGTCGCTTATACGCCGGATGTACTTTGATAAAGACCGAGCGCGGGGCGTCGATGGCACATTCATGTGGCTCATGGAGGAAGTCGGCGAACTGGCTGCCGCACTTCGCGAAGGGACGCCGGAAGAGCAAGCCGCTGAATTCGCTGACGTACTGGCTTGGCTGACGACAATCGCCAACGTCGCTGAGATCGACTTAACCGCCGCCGTTCGCAAAAAATATGGCGCTGGCTGCCCTGGTTGTAAACAACTTGTCTGTCGCTGTGACGATGCCGGCAAGCCGTAGCACGCAACTACCCGAAAATTCATCGAGAGCAGGATTCGTCGCCGACGCATAGCCACGACAATGATGCGAAACATCCGTCATCGGAAACGAACTCATCGCCGCTTGTTGCCATTGGTCGCGGTCATCTGCGTATTTCAATGCTGCTCTCCAGCGATTGCTGATGAAGCAGCCGCTGGGCCGACGATAGCGCGTGTAGTAGTCGGTTTCAAGGGTTGTTATAAGCTCGGATTTTGGACACCCGTTTTCGTCGATGTGACAAACGCGGAGGGCGATCACGGCAGCAGCCTGCGGGTTAGCGTCACGGTGTCGGACAGCGACGGGGTGCCTACGACGTCGACTGTCGCGGTACCAATTTCAACCGATAGTCACGGACAACGAACGGTCACGGTTTACACCCAGATTGGCCGGATCGCTAGCTCCGTTCAGGTAAGTCTTCTCGCGGGCGACCGTCAGATTGATTCTCGCACAGTACTGCCTTCCGAAAACCAAAATGTGGATTCGGCCGTCCATCCGATCGCGGCGACGAGCGAATTCGTCATATCGTTAGGCAACAGCCCGTACGGCCTGCCAGAAGCCGTTGGAAATCGAACAGCGAACAGCGGACACACCGGGCGCCGCATACTTGATCTCGATCAAGTATCGTCATTGCCGACGGAATGGTACGGGTACGATGCCGTGGATGTGCTCGTCATTTCGGTAGGGAATGGTCAAGCGTGCCGCGAGTTGGCCGCCGACAAAGCCAAGCTAACCGCGATCGAGCGGTGGGTGGAACTCGGCGGTCGATTGGTGATTCTATGCGATGGCAAGAATGCGGAGGCTATGTTGGGGTCCGGCGGTCCGCTCGCCTCGTTCGCTCCGGGCAAGTTTGCGGGAACGATTCATTTGCCGGAGACCAGCTCGCTTGAGCGTTTCGCCGTGTCGACCGCGATCACCGGCGGCGCCGTAGAGGTTCCCAACATTACCGAGCCGCAGGGGAACATCGAAGCTTATGCCGGCAATCGTTCGTCAGAATTGCCGATCGTCGTTCGCACACCGCGCGGGTTCGGCGAGATTGCATTCGCAGGCGTTGAATTCAGCCAGCCGCCTCTCTCGCTTTGGACAGGGCGTATTTCGTTTCTACGCGCGTTGCTGCAACCCTATTTACGCAGCTCAGACGCGGTTGATTCCACACAGAAGTTAGTGGCCACCGGATCGAACGATCTCTCCGGTGCGCTGCGACAGCAACTTGGCCAGGCTTTTTCTGCCGTCGTGCCGATTGGTTTTCCGCTCGTGGCCGCTCTTGCGATCGCGTATTTCTTTTTTTTGGGACCGATCGATTACTTGCTCGTCAAACGCTGGTTGCGCCGACCGCTTTTTGCTTGGATTTCGCTGCCGCTGCTGATCGCAATTTTCTCCGCCGCTGCGCTCGCGATGAATGGATGGTCGAAAGGGCCGCCGGGGGCGCGACTAAACCGCCTTGAGCTTGATGATTTCGATACCATTAGCGGCCAGGCTCGGGGTACGTTGTGGGCGACGATTTACAGTCCGAAAGCGTCTGAATTTGACCTCACCGCCCAGCCGCAGCGCGACAAACAGAGTTCGCTCGCGGAAAACGGCAACATGCTGTTTTCGTGGTGGGGACTTCCGGGAAACGGAATCGGTGGGATGCAGTCCTCCACAAGCGATTTGGGGCTCATTCGCAATGGGTATGAATATGGCCCCGAGTTGAGCTCGCTTGCCCAAATGCCGGTGTTGGAGTCGGGCACGAAGTCCTTGCTCGCACGATGGGCAGGTTCGTCCCCGACGAAGATCGGAGCTCAACTAACCGATGTCGACGGCCTCATCGCGGGCACGATTACAAACGACACGGGCACAAGGCTTCGTAACGCGCGGCTGCTGTATGGTTCTTGGGCATACCGTTTGGGTATCTTAAACGCGGGGGAGCGGGTCGAAGTCAGCGATCAACTCAGCCCCCGGCGAGTGAAGACCGTTGTCACGCACGATGCGCTTGGAGAATCCGCAACTGGCGCAACGCCGGTGGAAGGGCGAGCTTTTTCCGCAGAGCAGGCGTCGCCAACTCAAATTCTAAACTTAATGATGTTTTACGAAGCCGCCGGAGGTATTGCATTCGCGCATCTCCCGAACCGCTATCAAGCCTATTGTGATCTTAGCCGGCAGCTCGATTTGGGACGGGCAATCCTGGTTGCCGAAAATGCTGAGGGTCAGGTTCAACTGGTCGATAGCAAGACGAACGCAGCAATCGGAAATGAAAACTTGAATACGTCCGCAGTCATTCAGAGATATATTCTGCCCGTCGAGAAGCCGAGCACGCGGTAGCAAATTAATTGTCTAGGCAACGAAAGTAGTGCCGGCCATGGAAACAATGATCGAGACCCGCGACTTAACGAAGAAGTACGGGGAGCTGTATGCGATCAAGTCGATCAATTTGAATTTGCAACGCGGCGACCTATTCGGATTCATCGGGCCGAATGGCGCGGGCAAGACGACGACGATGCGAATTCTTGCCACACTGCTCAACCCCACTTGGGGCGAGGGCTACGTCGGCGGCAACTCGATCTACACGCGCCCGAAGGAAATTCGCCGCATGATCGGCTACATGCCCGACTTCTTCGGCGTGTACGACGACATGAAGGTCATCGAGTACCTCGAGTTTTTTGCGGCTGCGTATCGCATCCGCGGTCCGAAACGCCGGCAAGTTTGCGACGAGGTGCTAGACCTCGTCGAGCTAGGATACAAACGCGAAGCGCTCGTCACCAGTTTGTCGCGCGGCATGACGCAGCGTCTCGGCCTGGCGCGGGTGCTGCTGCACGATCCGCAAGTTCTGTTGCTCGATGAACCAGCGAGCGGCCTTGATCCTCGCGCGCGCATCGAAATCCGAACGTTGCTGAAACGGCTCGGCACGATGGGTAAAACGATCATGGTTTCCAGCCACATTTTGCCGGAGCTGGCCGATATCTGTAACAAAGTCGGCATCATCGAGCGCGGCGAACTGCTGTTCAATGACACGGTGGCCGAGTTGCTTCATCGTGTTCGCCCGCACAAAGTGCTCAACATCGGAGTGGCCGGCGACGGCCAAGCGGCTTCTCAGATACTTCGTAGTAACTCGATCGTTTCGCGAGTCGATGTCGGCCAGGACCATCTCACGGTCACGCTCGTGAACGGACAGGCCGACTACAGCGAGTTGGCCACCATGCTCGTGAACGCCGGCCATCGCATCGTGCTGTTCCGCGAAGAGGAGTTGAACCTGGAAACAGCGTTTATGGCGCTAACAAAGGGCATTACGTCGTAAGGCTTTCGCACGAATCGAGCCGTGGCGATCGCCTTGTCAGCCGACGTAGAATCTCGGATACTAACTAGCTCGGAATCGCCGATTTTTGGGTGCTCTGACGCCCGCCTTCGGCCATCCGTAAATGGGCCCCCATCGTCTAGAGGCCCAGGACACCGCCCTCTCACGGCGGCGACAGGGGTTCGAATCCCCTTGGGGGTACTTTCGTTTCCCGCGGTTTCGGGCGACTTACTGCTTGCCCGTCGTGCGTTGGAGCAAATGGCCGATCGAAAAAATCAGCACCGAAGCAATGAGGAAGCCCAACATTTTGCTGGCGGTGATCGTCTGATTGAGCTGGGCAAGAATCGCCAAAATCGGAATCGTTAGCCCAACCATCTGCAGAAATCTCGCCACCGTGTACATCTGATGCACGGTAACATTCGAGGCCCGGCTTGGCAACTTGATTGAGCTGAGTGATCCCAACTGAGGATAGCGGCGCTATGACGGAAGACTCGGAACCGAGGCCATTCGGCCTTTTACAATGGCGAGCCCTGCGTTTGAAATGTCCGAAGTGCGGCAAAGCACCGATCTTCCGTGGCTGGTTTTCGATGAACGACGCTTGTGCTGGCTGCGGCCGACGATTCAATCGCGAAGCCGGTTATCTACTGGGATCAATCTATTTCAACTACGGCATCACCGCTTCGCTGGTGGTGATCATGTACTTCGCGATGTTCTTCGGGAACGTGCTGACCGACACGCAACGATTGATCCTACTCACGTCCTTCGGCGTACTATTTCCGATGTGGTTCTTTCGCTACGCGCGAGCGTTGTGGATCGCGTTCGACGAACTTTGGGATCCGTGGCCCAATGAAGAGGAAGTTCGGCGAATGCAAGCGGAGCGAGGCACGCAACGCTAAGCGACCTCAATCGCCACGATTACAGTCGTGCCGCGCAGAGCGACGACAGCCCTCTTAGCCCGTGACGTCGGGAACTTCTGAAATCTCGACGCCGTCCGCCGCCGCATTGGCATTCCGGGCGCGTCGAATCGTAAGGTAGGCCATGCTGCCCATCGTACAAAGCACGAGGTACGGCATCGACATCATGAACAGCACGCTGTAGGCGTAGCCAGCCGCGAGAGCCTGGCCATGCGGATCGTTTTGTGCCAGGCCGTCTTTGCAGGTCGGGCACGCCGCTGCCACGCTCGCCAGCATCAGCACCAACACCACCACAATAGCGGCGATGATCCATCGCAGAATCACGGGCTCGAATTGGTGATATATTGCTTTCATGACTTCACCTGGCAAGACTTCGCGGAGTCGGCAACTAATGCGTTAATTCTATTTTATTGCCCAACGGGCGGCCATAGGTGATAGAGCATCACGTACACGACGACGCCCGTCACCGAAACATACAACCAAATCGGAAATGTCCATTTTGCTAGCCGCACGTGCTTTTCTCGATATAAGGCGGAAACTGCGGCCCGCTCAGGCTCCGGCAGCTTGCCATCGCAGCAACCTAGAGCACGATAGCCCAGGTAGATTTGGCGAACTGCGAAGAACGGGACCGTCGCGGCTAGGATGACGTGCGAAGCCAAGATGGCCAAGTATACGTAACGCACGACACCGGGATGCGTGAAGCGCACGCTGCCAACATGTGCGTGATACCACAAATAGCAACCAAGGAACGCGATCGACACAACAAACGCGGCGAGCATTGTGCGTTTGTGCGCTTCCACGCGACCACGCTTGATGAAAAACAGTCCGGCGAGCAGCAGCACGGCGGCGAGGGAGTTGAGCGCCGCATTCAAGTGTACGATCGGATGAGCTGCAGCGAGAAGCGTCAATTCGTTTTCTCTTTCGCGGCTTCGGCGGCAGGCTTGTTATCGGCCGCTTTCTCGGCGGAATCTTTTGCGGCGGCCGGTTTGTCTGCCGCATTATTTTCGCCAACCACTTTCTCGTCCGCCGCGTTGTCCTCGGTCGCGTCTTCGTCGAGGCATTTGAGCAGCAACTTGTGGAAGCGATCGCATTCGCTTTCGCTGGTGCCGTCCACAACCGTGCGAATTTTGCCCTTCTTATCAATCAAGATGAGATAGTCCTGGTGCCCCTTCAGGCTCAGGAAAATCTTCATGCCCTTCGCGACGCGCTGGGTGTACTCCAAATCGCCGCGGCAGAAAAGCCAGTGCTCCGGATCGGCGTTCCAACGCTCGGCATATTTTTGCAGGGCTTCGACCGAGTCGTTATCGGGATCGCATGTGATGCTGACCCAGGTGACATCTTTCAGATCAGGCTGATTGGCCAAAATCTGCACGTTCGCGTTTAATCGCAAACATTGGCCGGGGCACGACGTGTAAAAGTAACTGGCCACCCACACCTTGCCACGCATATCGGTGGACTTGAATGGCTTGCCGCTACGTTCGGTGAGCTCGAATTCTTTCAGCGGCGGGCCGATAGCGTTCGCGGGGATCGCTTCGCTCTTGGCGATTGCGAATTGGTGGACCTGATACCACTTCCAGCCGCCGAAACCCATGGCAATAAGCACCGCGGCGCAAAGCGCGAATGGCAAGGCGGCGCTGTTCACCGCTTGGGAGGGCGTTGGTTGACGCGAAGTGCCGGGTTGGGCTTGCGAACTCACAGCAAATCTCCCGTCGATCTCGTTCCTGCGATGGACCACGCCGCGGCGAAGATCACGGCAGCAAAAGCCAGCGATACGATCCAGCAAAGCGAGAGCGACGGCAGGCCGACGCCCACGCTTTCATTTTGGAGGCAATGTCGCAGGCCGGCCACCCCGTAAGTAAGCGGGTTTAGGCGAACGATCCAGCCCAGCCAGCCCCCCACGTCCATCGGGAAAAAGGCGCCGGAGAGTAGCCACATGGGTAGAAGGAAAACGCTCATGATGGCGTGGAAACCTTGCGTCGAATCCATTCGCCAAGCGATCAGGAAACCTAGCGCGGTAAGCGCGATCGAGATCACGAACATCAGCGCGATTGCGGCAACCCATTGCAGAGCCGTTGTGGAGGGTGAAATCACCTGAAACCAGCCGAGCTTGCCGGTGATCCAGCCGAGGAACAAGAACACGATTCCTTGCAGCATGGCGATCGCCGATCCGCCCAATACTTTTCCCATTACGATCGACCATCGCGGAACGGGGGCCACCAACACACCCTGCAAGAAACCTTCGCGGCGATCTTCGATGATCGAGATCGTGGCGAAGATCGCGGTGAAGAGGAGGATCATCACCAGCGTGCCGGGAAAGAAATGAGAGTAGTCGAGACGGTTCGAGTCAGCGCCACCGACGCGTGCCGTGCCGAGACCCGCACCAAACAACAGCCAAAAGATGATTGGTTGTACCAGCGCGCCGAACACTCGGTTCTTCTGGCGGAAAAACCGCACCAGTTCGCGCTGGCTGAGCGTGAAGATCACGGGCCAGGCGGATACGGTCGCGGGTTTATTTACTGAAATGGTAGACATGGGCGTTCGATTCGGACCACAAGTTTAGTGGCCAGATTTTTTCTTTCTGCCACGTCCCTTTGGCTGCGTTTCAGGGTCAACTTCATTCCAGAATCGGTGACCAGTGAAGTGAATAAAAACATCTTCGAGCGTTGGCTTACCGAGCGTGATCGACTCGGTGCGATCCGGGAACGCTTCGACCAGCCGCGGAATCCATTGATGGCCATTTGGCTGCTCGAGGCGGACTGAGTTGTCGAGCACCATTGCCGGAATGTTAAACTGCTTTTGAATTTCGGCCGACAGCCCGGCCGGATCCTTGGTACGGATCGTGATCGAGTCTCCGCCAACAGCCGCCTGCAGGGCATCCGGCCTATCTAGCGCCGCGAGTTGCCCTTTGTGCATAATCGCGATCCGGTCGGCCCGTTCAGCCTCTTCCAGCAAATGCGTAGTGACGACGACCGTCACGCCGTCGTTATCGCGAACCTGCTCCAGATATTGCCACAAATCGCTACGAGCGCCCGGATCGAGACCCGTCGACGGCTCGTCCAGTAGCAAAAGCCGCGGACGATGCAACATGCCGGTGGCCAATTCGACGCGCCGCCGCATGCCGCCGGAAAGCTTTTCGACAAGGTCTCGGCTTCGCTCGGCGAGTCCCAGCCGGCTTAGCATTTCCTCGGCCCGCGTGTGCAGTTCGCGGCCGCCTAAACCATACAGCCGGCCATGGTGAATCACGTTTTCGAGCACCGTGAGTTTCTTATCTATGCTCGGCGATTGAAAGACCACGCCCAACTGCGCACGAATGGCGCTGGCTTCGCGACGGAGGTCGAGCCCCAGGATGCGAACTTCTCCCTGCTGAATGGGGATCAGCGTCGAAAGGACGCGAAAGAGTGTTGTCTTGCCGCTGCCATTAGGGCCGAGAATGGCGAAGACTTCGCGCTCGGCAATGCCCAATGTTAGATCACGAATCGCCTCGTGCTCGCCGTAGCGGTAAGCAAGGTGGGAAATATCGACGGCGGGCGCGCTAGACATACAGTGCGACGATCAGTTCGCGCCTTCCCGCTGGAGGTCTTTTTCCGCCGCTTTCAAATCGGACGCTTCGACCTTATGCGGATCGGCTGCATAAACCCAACGCTCCTCGGAATACCGCGCATATCCATTGTTTATGCGCCAACCAACATCGGGCACCAACATCAGCCCCAAAAACACGGACATGAACGTGGCCGGAATTGTGAGCACCCATTTCCAGTTAGCTTCCCACAACAAGTGCATGAAGAACATGATCACAAGCATGGCCTTCGTGCAGGAAATCGCCATCATCAGCGCGCGGCTTGCCGGCACCGGCACGTGCGCTCGCCAAAACGGAAAGTACGTGAGGAACGAGCCCGTGGTGAGCAAGCACAACGCCACAAACACGAGCAGGTATTTGCCATTGCCGCCATGATGGGCGTGGTCGTGGCTGTCGTGGCCGACTTCGGTATGTTGATCGTGATCAGACATAATCGTTAACTTCGTGGTCCGATGGGAGCGGCGAAAAAGCCCACTTAAAACAGGTATAAGAGCGGGAATAGGAATATCCAAACCAGATCAACAAAGTGCCAATATAGCCCAACGTTCTCTACTAACGTGGCGCGGCTCCGGTCGAGCGTCGTAAACAGCATCAACGCGAAAGCGATCAACCCCACAATCACGTGGATCGCATGGAATCCGGTCAGCAGAAAATAAGTGCTGGCCCACATCGGCCCGCCCGGAATCATGATCGGCAGCCGCAACCAAGGATTCTTTTCATTGATGCCTTCGCGCTCCTCGCCCTTCCCTTCCGATTTTCCATCGGCCGTTGGTTGTTCGTAGGCGGCATACTTCACGACGATGGCCGGTGGAATGGCGCCCGCTTCGGCGGCTTGAATGACCGTTCCTTGATCATGCGGCGGATAGATTTCGTACGCCAGTTCGGTGAGCTTTATGACGCCTTCCGGCGAATCCGGCTGATTGCGAACCGCGGTTTCCGCCGCGTCAACTTTCTTCATCACCTCGTCGATGACCAGGATCCGGGCTTTGTCGTCTTCCGTGGCGTTGGGTCCCTTCGCCGTGAGAGGCGTTTTCAAATCATTAAGCCGCTTCCGAACGGCCGCCGAGTAGTAGACATCGGCCTTGTCATACACCATGCCGTGCGGCTTCACTGGGTAAATGCCGTGTTCAAATTTGTGCGAGTACTCGTACATCTTCACGCCCAGGAACACGCAGCCAAGGAGCAGCGTGAGCGTGATGTACCCTTTGGCCTTGCCGGATTGATTCATCTTGGCGGCTTCGAACGCGAGCACAACCGTCACGCTGGAACAAATCAGCACGAAGGTGTTGAAGGCGCCGAGCGGTTCGCTCAGGAGCACATCGTGCGGCGCAGGCCACGCAACAGCCCCGAACCGAAGCACGATGTACGTGCCTATCAGCCCCGCGAAGAACATGATCTCGGTCGAGAGGAACAACCACAGGCACGTCTTCCCATTGGGAATAGGCAGTGCCGGCTGATACGATAATCTTGGACCGTGTGAGTCGCTCATATTTAAATCGATAAATCGGAAGTTTGCGTAATTATACGGCAACCATTAACAGTAGCCCCATCCAGCAAACCAAATACAATAAGCTGGCTCGCAACAACCGGCGGGCCGAAAAATCATCGCGTCGGAATAAAAACAGGACCGAAGCCGCGAGCTGCATAACGCCGAGCATCAAGGTCCAAAAGACGTAGATCGTGGGGCTGCCGGCCCAAGGCGTCATCGCCGGCACGAGGCTAACAGGGATCAAGGCCAGGGCGCCGATAACCGCTTGTGCCCCTGCCCGCAAACCAGTGGGTTCGACGACCGTCAGCATGCGGTGGCCCGCCCGAACGTATTCGCCGCGGTACAACCACGCGATCGCCATAAAATGTGGGAACTGCCACAGGAACATCACGCCGACGAGAGCAAGCGCTCGCATATCGATCGCAGCGCCGGTGGCCGTCCAACCAATAAGAATCGGCGACGCCCCGCTCACAGCGCCCACCGTAGTGTTCAACGGTGACCGCGTCTTTAGCGGCGTGTAGGCCAGAACATAAATCAACCAGGTTGCAAGAGCGACGCCGGCTGTCGTTAGGCCGACGGTAAACGCAAGCTCGGGCAGCCCGATGGCGAGCGTTATCACGCCGAACCAAATCACTTGTCGCGAGGTGAGGCGACCCGCCGGCAGTGGGCGAGTCGCCGTTCGTGTCATGAGTGCGTCGGTCGATTGCTCCCACCATTGATTGAACGCCCCCGCGCTGGCAGCGACCAATGCCGCTCCCATCACCGCGTTCAACAATACTACTGCAGCAATGCCGGACGGAGCAGCAAGGTGCGCCGCGACGACGATCGTGACCAGCTCGAGCATCACGATCCGCGGCTTTGTGAGCTCGACGTAATCGCGGACGCGGGCCGCCCAACTCGCGCGATCGCGAGTGGAGGCGAGCGAAACCCCGGCAGTGCTGGTAAGGCGACTCATATGGCGGCCCCCAATTCGCGTCGGACGACGAGCGGAAGTGGAGATTCAATGAGCAGTCGTTGGGCGTACAGCGCTAGCGCGACGGCGGCCCCTAATATCAGTGAGCCGACGGCGACGTGTGCCGTGACAATGTGCGTTTGCGTCCAACCGCCTTGAATCACCGCGACACTCTGGGGTGAAATCCAATGACTGGCCCACGTGGGCACGGCGAATTTCACGATCCAAGTGCTCGCGCCGAGCACGATCTGCAAAACGACCAATCCCACCAGGGCCAGCGAAAGATTGCGCAATCGGGGAACTTGCCGGGCACGCGTCTGAATGATCCAAGCCACACCGATGATGTGCAGCGTGAGAATGGCCGCCAAGAACAAGTGAAACCGCACAGCCAACATGAACGTATCAGGCTGGGCATCGACCGGAACGTGACGGACGACCGCGCCCAGAACGAGTTGTAAGTAGGCCAGCACTGCGACAACCAGCGTCAGCCGTCGGATGATCCCAGCGCCATCGGTCGGCGATGAATCTGTTGCGCGGAGCCAACTGCGCGAAGTGAAAACAGCCATCGCGACGGTGACCGCGAAGAATGCGGGACCGGTGCAGCCATGCAACATCGCGAGCGTTCGCTCGTCGAGCAACACGCGCATACCACCCAGCACACCTTGAAGGATGACCAGTGCCAGCGCGGCGAAACCGATTCCCTTCATCCAGCGACGATTTTCATTCCGCAGAATGAGCACGAGCAAACCGATCGTCAGCATGCCGACGGTGGAGGCCAAAAGCCGATGACCGTGTTCGATGAACAAATCCCAAGGCCCAAGCAGCCAGGTTTGCCACGGATACAAGAACAAATTGTAGCCGTAGGTATTCGGCCAATCGGGAACCGCCATGCCCGCGTCGGTAGTCGTCACCAAACCGCCGATCCAAAGTAGCGGAAACGTTGCGCACGCCAGCACCACGGCCCAGCGGTGGGTCCAGGTGGAGTAGCCAGCGAGTGGTTCCGAGGCAGGCATGCGGTTAGTGAGCAGGCACGGCCGCCGGCCGGTTCTGCGGCGGCGGCATCGTTTGCGGATAGTAGTCGATGTCCACTTCCGGCGAGCCGTACTCGTACGGCCCGCGGTAAATCACAGGTTGGAAATCAAAGTTCCCGTGGCCCGGCGGGCTCGGTGCTTGCCACTCGAGCGTGTTCGAATGCCAAGGATTTCGCCCGGCAACCGGACCGAAAAAGATGCTGTAGAAGAAGTTGATCGCGAAAATGATTTGCGAGGCGACCATCAGAATCGCGCACCACGTGATGAACTGGTTTAACGCCAACAAGTGCCGGAAGGTCTCGTAGTGGTACGGATCGGCAAGACGCCGCGGGAAACCGACCCAGCCCAAGATATGCATCGGGTAAAACACGCAGTTCAGAAAGACAAATGTCAAGAAGAAGTGAACCTTGCCCCACTCCTCGTTCATCATCCGACCGAACATTTTCGGAAACCAGAAGTAGATCGCACCAAATACACCCATCGCCGTGCCAGCAAATAGAACGTAATGGAAGTGGGCAACGATGAAGTACGTGTCGTGGATGAAAATATCGACTGGCGTGGCCGCCATGAAGATGCCGGATAGGCCACCGATGATGAACATCGCCACGAACGACAACGCAAACAACATCGGCGTGGTGAACTGAATCTTCGCACCCCAGATCGTGCCGAGCCAGTTGAACACCTTGATGGCGCTCGGCAGCGCGATGAACATCGTAGCGACCATGAACGTCATGCCGAGCACCGGGCTCATGCCCGAGACGAACATGTGATGCCCCCACACGATGAACCCGAGGCCCGCGATGCCGGCGATCGAGTACACCATCGGCTTGTAGCCGAAGAGCGGTTTGCGTGCAAAACAGGCGATAATATCCGACACCATACCCATCGCCGGCAGAATCATGATGTACACGGCTGGGTGGCTATAAAACCAGAACAAGTGTTGCCACAGCAGTGGCTGCCCGCCGCCCGCAGCGTGTAGCGTGTTGTTCGCGCTCCAACCTTCTGGAATGAAAAATCCGGTGCCAAGCGTGAGATCGGCCAATTGCATGAAGCCCGCGGCCGTGAGAACCGGCAACGCGAACGCCTGCAGAACAGCGGTGATGAACATTGCCCAAATCGTCATCGGCAGGCGGAACATCGTCATGCCTGGCGCCCGCATTTGGATGATCGTCGTGAGATAATTGACCGAGCCCATCATCGACGACACACCAACGCAGGTGAGACCGACTAGCCAAAACTTCTGCGCCTCGATCGTCAGCGACAACGGCGGGTAGGACGTCCAACCCGACATCGGCCCCGTGCCAATGAAAAAGCTCGCACCGAACGCGGCGAACGCCGGCCACATGAACCAGTAGCTCAGCATGTTGAGCGTGGGGAACGCCATGTCGTCCGCCCCGATCATGAGCGGTATCAGGAAATTACCGAACGCACCGGCCAAAATCGGAATGATCACGAGGAAGATCATCACCGATGCGTGCATGGTGAACAGCATCGTGTAGGTTTCGGGAGCGATCTGCCCGCCTTGCGCCGAGAACAAGAGCTTGCCCAAGATCGGCATATCCGACCAGGGATACGCGAGTTGCCAGCGCACGCCCAGCGCCAACAGGCCGCCGATGAAGAACCAAACCAGCGTGCTGAACAGGAATTGGATCCCGATCACTTTGTGGTCGCGCGAAAATACGTACGTCGACAGGAAGCTGCCGACATGTGCGTGTTCGCCGTGGGCGTGAGCGTGTGAGTCTGCGGTTATGGTGCTCATGGCGAAAAGTCTTGGTCAGAGGTCTCGTTCTAATCCGTATCTGTACTTAGTGGTTGCCGTTTACGGGGTGGCTTGGGTGATGCGATGCGCCTGTTGCTCGGCAGATTTTTTCGCGAGCCAGGCGTTGAATTCGCTGCGCGGTTCAAACGTCGCCCGGCCACTCATCTTGTAGTGCCCCCAGCCGCACAACTCGGCACACACAATATCCACTTCCGCTTTCGATTCGCGGCATTTAAACCACATATACTGCTGCATACCGGGCACCACGTCTTGCTTCATCCGAATGTTGGGCAGGAAGAAGCTATGGAGCACATCAGCCGCCTTGATGCTCAGCAATATTTCTTCACCCGCGGGGAAATGAATCTCACCATCGACCAGAATGATGTCGTCTGGCGTGTGCAGAATTCCATCGGGCCCCGGGTAGCGCACATCCCAATTGAACTGGCGGCCCGTGATCTCGGCCGTCACCGGGATATCCGGCTTCCGCATTTTGGCATCCGCCCACGCATTCATCTGATAAATGGCGATGAACAGCAGCGTGACGGCTGGCAAAATCGTCCACACGACTTCCAGCGTGTGGCTGCCGTGCGAATACTTCACCGGCTCGCGATTCGTTCGGCCGTTGTACTTCCACATGAAGTAGAACAGCGCGCCTTCCGTAGCGACAAACAGGACGCCGGTCAGGTAGAGAATGAAATAAAATAGCTGGTCGATAACGCGGCCGTTCTCCGAAATATCGCGCGGGAACGAATGGTTGTAGTACGGCGCAAGCACAAATGTCAGGACGCCGAAAATCGGCACCAACAAAAACAGCAATGCCCAGAAGTGCTTCACGACAATCGATCTCCCACTTGCAGGATTCAAACCGCGGCGCCGAACGCAATACGAAGGCGCGTGTCCGATTCCTGCCTATTCGCCCGTACTTACCTCAGACGCGTTGATTGGCCGCTTTTGCGGCAAGCTCGCGGGTTCGAACGGTAACGAATGAACGTAATCTACAATCTGCCAAATTTCTTTTTGAGTTAGCGTGCCTTGGGCGCCCTCGCCGGCAGGACCGCTCGCCGGCATCGGCGTGCCGGGGATGCCCGACGAAATACGCCAGAAAACGTCGATCGGGCGCCGACCGCCGCGAAATACGCCTTCGCGCAAATTTCGAGGAATCGCGTTGCGCGGCAGCAGTAAGCTGCTGAGCAGCGCGTGACGCTCGTTGAATTCCTTCTGAGCATCAACAATCTGTTGCCGAATTTGAGTTGCGTCATCCCCCTGCGCTTTAGCCAAATCAGTCTTGAGTGAGGCGATCTGCCCGATCTTATCGTCCGTCGCTTTGAAGAAGTCGTTGATCGCTTTGTTCCAAACGTCGTAATCGTCTTGCTGTCCGTCGCCCAGCGCGGTCGGACCATGGCACTTCACGCAGTTGGCGCGAGTGCCGTAGAAGAGCTCACGGCCGGCTTTCACAGAGGCCTCGAGCTCTTTCGCCGGTCGGTTATCCGGCGGAATCGAGGCGTCCTCCGGATTGATAACCTGCTCCTTCGCGCCGTTCCATGATTCCATGATCGGGCCAAGCATATCTTGCATTACTAGTTTTTGAACTGCCGGATCATTGGCGGGGTCAAACTTGTCGCCCGCGTTCAACTCGACGGATGCATGATCCTCAAGGAGCCGTTCCATTTGTCCGCGAATGCTGAGGTACTTCACATATTCCACCAGTGCGGCAACTTCATCCGGCGGCAACAATGCGAACGACGGCATCGCCGTGCCCGGGATCCCTTCGTGCAACGTTTTCGTCAAATCGAGGTTGGTCGGCTCTGCAGCGGTGTAGGTGCTTTTGAACTTAAAGACGCCCATTCGATAATCGCGAGGATACGGGTTGAGCACCGCCGCCGTCGGCCCGCGGCCGTCGCCCGAAATGCCGTGGCAATGCACGCAATGGCGACGATATAGACCATGCTTCGCCCCAACCTTGTCGCTCCACACTGGCCCGGCGGCCATATCTAACTTTTTCTGATCGAGCCCAGTCTCTTTAAGTGCGATTGGCTCGTCTGGCGTGCCGAACATCGCGCCGAGAATATTCGCAATTGCCTGCTGATGCTCCGGCGCGATTTGTTTCGCAACCACGTTCGTCATGTTCAACCGGAACGGCGGCGGATCGCTCTTCCCACAACCGACCAATGCCGCAGTAGCGGTGACAAGTGCCAAGGCTCGCATTGAATATCTATCGTTCATCGATTGGTTAACCACTGAGGCACGGAGTTCACGGAGACCCGATTGGATATTCCACGAACTTTATTCCAGCCCAATAACTCGGTGACCTCGGTGTTCTCTGTGGCAAAAACAAACTATCGGATTACAGCCGGAACGCCTTCGCTGGCACTACGACTTTTAGTTCTTTCACATCATCCGGCTTGAGCGTGACCGCGACGCGGCCACGGTTCGACCACTTTACATCCGGTGCATCCGGCGTCGTGCCCACCAGGCCGTTGCCCGGAGCTGCGCCGCTCTCATGCCATACCTGAAATTCGAGCGGCTCGCCGGCCGGCACGTTGGCGATCTCGAATTTGCCGTCAGCATCGCTGACCGCAAAGTACCCATCCTTGCGCGGCAGCATGTAAGCCGTCATCCAAGGGTGGATGCTACACGTGACTTTGTTCGGCACCTGGGCATCCTTCTGCACCTTGTAAGGAATGGCGCCGCCGGCCGGAATCAATTGATTAAATCCCGATCCGAGAATGTTCGTGTTGTGACCAGTGTTATCGCTGTTCTTGATATCGAGCGCCTGCCCAACCGTGAGCCCCACGACGTGCGTGAGAAACAAGCAATGCTTTTGATCGAACTCGACCCGGTCGGTCTTCGGCTTGGCTGAATCATTTACCCGCGATGCATCGCGAAGAAACACCACGACATTCTTGATGGCCTTCGAACCCGGCGTGACAACCAACATTTCTTGCGGTGGGGCTTGGCCATTGATAGTGCAAATCTCCGCTTCTTTTGTCACGTTGTACGGCGGCATCGTGGGCGGATCGCCATCGAATACAAACTGCCCTTTGATTGTGGCCCAACCCGTGCCCGTCGCGGCAGCCGCTTGTTCGCTACCGGCGCCTTTCGACGTGGCCAGCACATCGCGAATGGCTTTGACGTTCGCCGCATCCGCAACCGGCCCCATGTCCGCGCGACCGCTGCAACCGGAGAGCCCAGACAGCGACACCGCCAACATCCACAAAAAGCCACTAATCCCGAAAAGTCTTTTCATCTTATTTGTCAATCGCCAACGATACTCCATTCGCCCGAAACTCGCGGCGGCTACTTCAACGCGCTCGCGGGCACTTTGATGTCGCCCAAGTCGAGCGTTTTTCCCGCTTCGATGTTCAGCTCCGCACGGCCTTTCTTATCTGTCGCGCCGCCCTTCAGCTTCACGTTCTTCAAATAGCCGCCTGCCTCGTGCCAAAACTGGAACTCGTGCTTGCCGGCCGGGATATCTTTGATTTCAAACGTGCCGTCCTCTCCAGTCGTTGCCGTGTACGGATGATCCTGCACGAGAATCCACGCTTTCATGAACGGGTGGATGTTGCATGCGATTTCGGTCGGCAACGCTCCGCCGGTGCTCACTTTCACTTTGGCATCGCTGTTCGAAGGAATCACTTGATTGAACGACAGCACATTCACGTTCGTGTTGTGCCCGACCGGATCTGAATTCTTGATATCGAGCGTCTGCCCAATTCGCGCCAGGACCGCGTGTGGATGAAACTCGCACCCGTTGTTATCGAGTGTGACTGGTTCCGCTTCCTTGGACGCATACTCTGGATTTATGTCGATTTTCTGCCCCGCCGGCACTCGCAAGTACACAAACACGTTTTCTAGCGCATTGTCTTTGCCGACAACGATCGAGTTATTCACCGGCATCTTGTCGATGCAAAATTGGTCCTTGGTGACGACCAGCGGCGCGGGCTTGGCAGGCGTGCCATCGACGACGATCCGACCCTTGATCGAACCCCAATCGGCCGCATTGGAAGTAGCGGCGAACGTTGCAACGCAAATCGCACCGACGGCAATGGCTTTAAAAGTGTTATTCATGTAGAAGTCTCATTCTTCTTCAGGCCCGCGGGCCATCATCAATCGGTCAACCGTCGTGGTCATGCCTTGCGAGCCGTCATGATCCTCGCGACAAACGAACTACCCTTCAAATCTCATTGCTGAGCCGACGCGTTATTCGGCGGTGAAGCCTCTGCCGACTTACCGGCCGGTGCCGCTTGATGGCCCCCAGCGGGCTCCTTCACCATTCCCTTCACCGAAGTCTTGCGACGCGTGTACTCGTCAAAGTTCATCAGCAAATCGACCACGCCTTCCAACTGTGCAGTACTCGGCCCCGGGAACAACGCTTGGTTCACACCGCCGAAGTTCGCGGCCGACGCATCGTACGGAATGTTCACCGGCATGCCCGTGTACGGCAGGATGCGCTGCGGATTCGCAACCCAGCGGTGCACATACTCCGGCCGCAGCCGGCGATACACCTGATCCAAATTCGGCCCCGCGGTCTTCGTCGCACCCTTTACCTGATAATCGCCCACCGAATGGCACTTCACGCAGTAGTTGCCGTCGGTCACGATCTTCATCGCGTCGTTCAGCATCTCGGGATGTCCCTGTTCGATACCGGACAAATAGCTGGTGCGATGCCGGCTGTTGTACTCGTACGGAAACTCGGAGTTGCCTTTGGCCGCAAAGTAGTCGACAAGCTTGCTCGCTTCGTCGCTCGTCATGTGGAAGTTCGGCATCCGCAGCACGACCGCGGGACGAATCTGAGTTGGGTCCATCAAGAAGTCGTGCAGCCAAGGGGTCTGCACCTTCTCACCTTCATTGTGCAGCGGCGGCGGCAGCCAACCCCACGCTTCCGTCGCGACGACGTTCGGATTGTTCTTCTTCTCATCCGCGATCACATGCGGATAGAGGTATTTAGCTAGGTCGCCGCCCAACGTTGGGTACGCATGTCCCCGCAGCGGAGCTTTGCCATCCATCGTGGCGGGAATCTTCAAATTCTGCAGGCCGACCTTGCGAACCTCGCCATTGAGGACCGCCGGTTGGAACGGAGTGAACTCGAAGAACCGCGGTGAATCCTTATCATCCGGCTCAATGGCCACGCCATCTGCATCCACGAGCCGCGGCTGACCGGTCGCTTCGTCGCGCGCCGGCATACCGTGAATTTCGCTACGCAGCAGGCCACGCTTATCCGTTCTTACCGACGCCTCGATTTGCTCCGGCTTAACGTCCGGTCGCAGGAACGGATAGTCGCTCGTGGTCGGCGGCGATTCGAACTGCTTCGGAGAGAACGCAACGTCCCACCGCTCCATATCCAGAATGTGGCAGCCGGCGCAGTTGTACTTCTCGAGCACATGCCGACCTTCGACAATCGCCTTCTGTCGCGGTTGCGGCTGATAGACGTACCTGGCTGCCGGCGTTTCGCTGGTCAGCCCAAGCACGAATGTCATCACTGCCTCGCGCTCCGTCGCATCGAACGGGAACTTCGGCATGCGGAGCCGCTCGTCGTAACGCTTCGTGCGAGTGGTTTCGTAGTCGAAGCTTCGCGGCATACGGAGCTTTTGCCACAAGAAACCGTTCCGCTCGTGACTGCTCAGTGATTGCAGGAAGTAACCTGTGTCGCCATCGATCTTATCGTCCAGCGGATTCAGCCCACGCTGCTCAACGTGCTCACCGCCCGGATTCGCAGAGAGTGTCGCGCCCTTGCCTGCCGCGGTATTCGCATGATGCGCGGCCTCATGCATGGCCACTGCGCCGGCGTCCGTCCCGTTGCCCATATCGCGCTTGGGTACGAACTCGCCGTGTGCGGACAAGAATTCGTCGATATTTTCAAATGCTAATTGCGAAGTATCCTTGCGACCCCAATTCGCGAGCGGCGTACCGATCGGCTTCTGGCCTTCGTAACCCGGAATATCGTGGCAGCCGAAGCAGCCATATCGGCCGATCGAGCGACGGCCAACATACTCGAGCTGGCGCTGCGCCAGTTCGTTCGGATTGTTCTTGAAATCGCCAATCAGGATCTTCTCGTCCACTTTGACCGAGGATGCGAGGTCGGCGGGAATGCCCTCTTTTGCAAACCGCTCCGCCCGCAGGCGCGGGAACGAGGCCGACAACCACACGGTGGTCAGATCGGTGAGCGCAGCTTTTTCATCCGGCGAAAGCGCCGTCGACTGAGCGTCGACCGCCGGCTTCCAATCGGTGGGAACGCTCAACAGGTAGGCCATCACATCGGCGGCCGGATCGGTTACTTTGCCGGTCGGCGTGCCCGTCGGATCCTTCTCGGCGATCGGATCGAGGAACAAATTTGGCATCGCCGTCCGCGGATAGTAATGATTCGGCGCCTTGACCCAGCTGTAGAGCCACTTGCGGCCCTTATCCGTGTTGAGCTTCGCCGCCAGGCGCGACAAATCGGGGCCTTGAGTCGAATGAATGCCTGGGAAATCCTTGTGCGAGTGGCACGCAAGGCACCCGCGCGTTTCGAACAGCTGTTTACCCCGTTCGGGCGACGGGGATTCGGTAATCCCCTGCGGCGGGCCGATGTACTCGAACGGCTGGCTGCTTGTTAGCAGCAAATTGGCGAGCGCGCGAACTTCGATTTGCTCGAATCGCTGAGTGTAGTCGAGATCGGAGACGTCCTGCTCCTTGCCCTCCGTGTCATGAATCTTGAAGTTTTTATTCTCTTTGTCGAGATGCTCGTAGTTCAAGAAGAATTGTGGCATCCGCGTCGTCGGCCGGAAATCCGACGGCTTACGAATCCAGTTCACAACCCACGAGTAGTCGACCTTCGACGATAAGTGCCGCAAGCTCGGCCCAACTTTTCGGAATGGGCCCGGCGTGTCGTTGTCTTTTAGCCCGTCTGCCAAGGCGTGCGTCGCCGGAGTAAGCCGTGGCTTAGCCGCCGGCTGTTTGCCGTCGCCGCCGGCATTTTTCTCGGCGTCAGCGTCGGCACTGATGGATCGCAGCAATTCGGTGCGGGCCTCGGTCGAATCGATTCGCTCACTCAGCTTCGTGGCCGCTTCACGCTCCGCGGGATTTAACCCCGGATCGCTCAGAATTTGGGCTGCCACTTCGGTGTAGTTTGGCTCAAGCCGCAGATCGGGTCCGACGCGCTTCGTAGGCCCATCGAAGCCCGCGATTTCGTGGCATCCATAGCAACCGTACAGCCGAATGGTTTCGTAACCTTTCACCAACTTGGGCGCCGGCGGCTCGGGAAACCGCTCACTCGGCTCCAGATCAACCACATCGTGATGGCATTTCAGACAGTTGCTCTCGATGAACCGCTCCGGGGTCATCGGGAAAATCCAATGATGGTTATCGAACCAACCGTACTTGCGCGACCAATCGAGCGCTTGCTGCGGGTCATCCGGCGTGTGCGATGCCCACTTGAAGTCAGTCGCACTCCCCTGCCCGTCGTGGCAAATCGTGCAACCAACGTCCCCTTTTTTATGCGGGCTCGTGCTGCCGACGAACAAATCCAACCGCGGGTGCGACGTAAACGGCTGATCCAAACCGCGGCGAATCTTGACTGACTGCGGCTTACCCCACTCGGCGATATCGAGCAGATAATGATAAGCATCGTCTTGCGACGTGATCGGACCACCGTTCACTTCTTGCAGGATGTCGCCCATCTGCAGCCCGGCCATCGCCCCGAGGCTGTTCGGAGAAACGACTTGAACCGTCACCGCGCTCGCCTCAACTTGCCCGCGCGGAGCGAGCGTAATTCCGTAGATCGTCGCGAGCGCGTCGGCTCGGCTGTCGCTCGAAAGCTCTTTCGGCGTTTCAGCCGGCGTCGTCAACTGCACGGTCCGCTCACGATCCATCCGCGGAATCGCCGGGTAGGCTGGGTCCGTTGCCGACCCGGGCGCCGACTTATCAATCGCCCGGTGGCACACGATGCAGCGGTCATACCGAGCGACCGAGCTGAAGTTGTAATTGATCTTCATATCCGGCAACCAAATCTGGTCGAGCTTGATATTGCCGGTATAGAGCGCGTCCAGCACGGGACCGCGGTTCACCCACTCGCCCGCCGAATTCGAATACTTGCCCAGGTTCTCGCGTAAGCGGGTTTGCTCGGTCTGCAACGCCCCGATTTGTTTCTGCAAATCCGTTTCAACGGCTTGGATTTGCTTCACAATTCCTTCTAAGCTCAGGCGATAATCCTTCGCCAAGTTAACAGCCGCATCGAGCTGGGCGATTTCGTCCTTGAGATTTTCGATTTTCGCATCGATTTCCGCCGTTGGCTTCCCTTCGCCGACCGCGATGCCTCGTGTGCTCACTGCCGCTGTCTGATCCGCCGCCCGGAACTTCTTCTTGGTGAGCAGCGCGCCTTCACGCCGTCTGGCTTCGCGCACAAACACGCTCATTTGATCGAGCACGTCCTGCCGAGCATCGAGTGCGGCTGGCGAGCCGTTCTCGACCTTCTCAAGATCCGTGGCCGCGTTATCAAGCTTCGTAAAGTTCGCCGCTGCCTCGGCCCCCTTTAACCGCGCGTCCTCAGCCGTAACCTTGGCCTTGAAATCATCGATGAGCGCTTTGTCAACTTTCGTGCTCCGCGAGGCAATCAAATCTTTTTGCAGACGATCGAGCGCAACGGTCGAATCGGCCTTCGCCTGGGCTAGCTGCGCTTGGATCGTCCAGCTCTCGCGGGCCCGATCATCCAACTGCCATTTTATCCATTCGCGATTGTGATCCTTGGACAGCATCCAGATCGTGCCGGCCAGCATCACCAGCGCGGAGATGCCGAACACCACGTGCATCATCGCCTGATCGCGCCAAGTTTTTTCAGTTGCGGGCATCGCGATTAAACGTCGGCATCAATGCCGAATCCCCTTCATCCAGCCGGCAAGTCGCCGTGTTGCATTAAAAATTTAAAAAATACTCTGGGATCGCAATCAAATACTTCAGGTTAAAGCTCCAGCGTAAAACCATCTTGATCGGCAGCGCCGCCATGAACAGCAGCAGGTTCGCGAGCACCATGTAACGGATGAATCCCATCCGCTGGTAGAAATTGCGAAACACCGTGATCGCCCCCAGCGGCGGCAAAATGATGAAGTAGCTGAGCACAAGCAGCGTGCCCACCACCTCGCGCGTGAACAGGATGCTGACGAACTGTGCGACCGGCTGGAACCAACCGGAAATCCACGTCGGCAGATATTCGGGAATCCACTGCAGCTGCGGCACCATCGGCAAGCTACGGCCCAGGCCGCGCTGCCAGAAGTATTCTGACAGGTTGATGTTGTTAAGCGCTTCGACCTTGTGTGCGTCCCAGTGTTCGTAAGGCCCGAAGAAATTCCAGTTCGGACCGCGCAGCAGCGTCCCCAGAACAATAAGTGTCACCCAGAGTTCTAAGAACCCTAACTGAAAAACTATGTACGCGAACTTGCGCTGCTTGATTGTGTAGTAGCCGTTGCCCTGCTTGTTGAAGTCGATGTACGGAATCGCCATCAAACCCACGATGATCAGGCTCGGGAGTACCACGCCCGCCATCCAGGGATCGTAGTACACGAGCATTTCCTGCAGCCCGAGGAAGTACCACGGCGCCTTCGAGGGATTCGGCGTCTTCACGCTGCTCGCCGGTTCTTCGAGCGGAGCTTGCAGCCACATCGCCCAGAAGATGAGGACCGCCGTCAGGGCGATCATGCAGATCATTTCGGTGTAAACTAAGTCCGGCCACACCAGGATTTTCTCGTCGTCGAGCTTCTCGAGCGGCGGCTCGCCCGCTTCCATCCGCTTGTCGTTCTGCACGGCTTTCCACGTCGCCAACCACGTAAAAAACGCCAGCAAGAACACGAGCGCCACGATCGGCACGTTATCCGGCTTCGCCACAATTGCGAAAAAGTTCGGATCGGGCATCGAAAGTCCCAGGAACAACAGCATCAAATTCCAAATCGACCACGCCACCGCCGGCTTCACGAACCACGAGCGAAACAAAAACAGAATGACGAGCACTGTTGTTGTGCCGAGCGTGTAGATAACCGGCCCTGTCTGCGAATTGACAAATTCGCGGAACGACTCGGGCATCTTCGGCATCATGCTCAGGTTGGCCCCAGCCGCCATCGCCGAAAGCACTGCAAACCCGAGAGCGACGATCGTCCAAACAAGCGCGTTCGTAACCGGAAAACTGAAGCCGGGCGTTCGTAACCGGAAATAGGTGACCGGCCCAAACTTTCGCCACATGAGTAGCGCCGCAATTCCGTTCATCGCCGCTAGCGCGATGTAAAACGGCACCAAGAACGCGGAAACCGATTCGGCAAACTGTTGGGGTGAGATTCCGTGCATTTATTTGTTCGAGCTAAACGGCAAGCCAATGGCCGAGGACCGCGATTTGTCCGCCTTCAATAATCCGAGCTTCCTTACAGCGGTCCGCTGATGCCGCCATCCTTGCGAACGCGCCAAAAGTGAATCGCCAGTAGCAACGAAACTGCAAGCGGGATCGCAATGCAGTGCAAAATATAAAATCGATTCAGCGTTTCTTCACCCACGTTGCGCGCACCGAGTAGCGCAAAGCGCGCATCGCTCCCACTGGTGATCATGGGATACCCCAACGTAAGCAATTGATGCCCCGGCCCTTCATGCCCAAGGATCGGAGTAGCGCGGGCCATATTCGAACCGACCGTGATAGCCCACACCGCCAACTGGTCCCACGGCAACAAATAGCCCGTGAACGAGAGCAGCAATGTGAGCAGTAGCAGAATAACGCCGACGACCCAGTTGAATTCGCGTGGCGGTTTGTAGCTGCCTGTGAGGAACACGCGGTACATGTGCAGCCAAACGGTGATCACCATCGCATGTGCTCCCCACCGATGGATTTCGCGCATGATGCCGAGCGAGTAAATATCGCGCAGGGCCAAAATATCGTTGTACGCCCACTCCAACGTCGGGCGGTAATAGAACATGAGCAGAACGCCCGTCACCGTCTCCACCAAAAACAGGAAGAACGTGACGCCACCCATGCACCAGGTGTAAGACAGCGCAATGCCCTGCTTCTTGATCGAAACCGGATGGAGGTGCAGGAAGAAGTTCGTCAGCATCACCACGATGCGATTGCGACGATCGACCGGCATCGGGTGCCGAAAGATACTTTTCCAAATCTGCGATTCGGTGATGATTTCGCCTAAACCGGCCATGGCTTCCTGAATGTGCTGTTGTTTCTCGAAATTCTTTCGATACCCGCCTGGAATTACACCGGAATGTAGCAACCCGGGTTGTCCCAGTCACCCATTTCCTGCTGGAACGTGCGGCTTTTGTCAACTTCGATCGAACCGTCGCTGCCGATCGAAATCGCATATCGCTCGAGCGGCCGCGGTGCGGGACCTTCGAAATTAATGCCGTCCTTGTAGTAACCGCTACCGTGGCATGGGCATTTGAACTTCTGCTCCGCATCCAACCAGTTCGGCGTGCAACCCAAGTGAGTGCAGACCGATTTGAGCGCAAAGATTTCTTGCTGCCCGTTGTATTCCGTATTCACGATCCAAACGCCGAACTGCGCCTTATACCGCTCTTCAACTTGACCAGGCGGAAACTTATCGGGCGTGCCCACGCTGAACTTGCTCGGCGGCTCACGTAGAATATTCGGGAACATGAACCGCACGGTGCCGAGCGTCCAAGCCGCGGCCGTTGCGGTTAGTGCTGTGAATCCGACCGCCAAAGCCGACATGCCGAATATGAACGCACGCCGCTCGGCAACTGCCGCGTCCTTCGCAGCCTTTAGTGCACCCGGCTTTGCATAGCCCGGTCGCACCGGCATCGGCGGCACAACGATCGCTTCTTTCGCCTTCGCCTTCTTCGCGTCTGGCGCGGCAGGCGATGCCTTAGCGGCCGCTTCGGCCTTAGTCATCGGCCCAGGTTTCGCCGTCGTTCGCGCGGCAGCCAGAATGCTCTGTGTGTCGACCGGCTCGCTTTTGGCAGCGACCGCTTCTTTCTTCGCAGGCGCCGCTTTCGCAGCCGCCGGCTTGGCGGCCGGCTTCTCTTTTGGCGCAGCAGGAGCAGCGGCCTTCTCGCCGCGCGCCATCGCCATCATATCGGCAACGCTCGGTCGAGCCCCGCCCACAGCAGCAGCAGGTTTCTTCGGAGCTGGAGCCGCGGGCTTCGGCGCGGCAGCCGACTCTTCCGCAGGCGCATCCGCTTTGGGCTCTTCGGCAGCACCGCCTTTTGCATCGGCCTTGCGTGCAGCCGCCAACATTTCTGCGACTGTTAGTTTTTTGTCAGCCATACCTCGTCCTTACACCCAGGCTGCACGCACATCCGTGTGGCAACCTTGGCGGCAGAATAGCGACCGCCTAAACCGCTCGCGCAGTCGCGATTGAAGGCTCGCGACATGCCCGCGCAATGTCCCGAAGTCCATTACGCTGCAACAGGTTATAAGAACTGCGATGCCGGCCAGGCAGGGGATTGTGACTTTTTTCACAATCTTCTCTCTATTTCTTAAACCTGTTGCGTCGTCTTGTCAACCGCCAATCAGAATTCCTGGTGCCCCTCAAGGCGGCTTCGTTGCCCAATTCTGTGCCTCGAGACATCGATCGTAAAGATCAAATTGCGTCGTCGCGAGAAAAACATCGCGCGATTCGCGTCACTGCTGCGACTTCGTTTCGATTGACGCTCGCCTGCCTCGCGCCGACACTGGTTCATTCCAACTTCGACGAACAAATCACATTCGCAGCGCACCGCACGCATCGATTTTCGTACAATTACATCGATACCATGAACATCCTAGTCGTCGGAAATGGTGGTCGAGAACACGCGCTGGCGTGGAAGCTCCGTCAAAGCGCCCGCGCCGACCGCGTGTTCGTCGCGCCCGGCAACGCTGGTACGGCACTCGACGCCGAGAACGTGGACATTCCCGCCACCGATGTAAAAGGGCTCCTCGCTTTTGCGAAGCAAAACAAAATCGAGTTCACCGTCGTCGGCCCAGAAGCCGCCCTGGCCGTTGGACTCGTCGATGCCCTCCAGAAAGAGGGCCTCCGCGCATTCGGCCCTTCGAAGGCAGCCTCGGAGCTCGAAACCAGCAAAGTCTTCTGCAAAAACTTGCTCCGTCACGCCGATGTCACAACCGCGGACTACCGCGTCTTCCGCGACGCGCGCGCCGCCAACAATTATCTCACCAATCGCGACGACACACCCGTCGTCATCAAGGCCGATGGTCTCGCCGCCGGCAAGGGCGTATTCGTTTGCGACAATCGCGAACAGGCGCTCGACGCCATCGAACGCATCGGGATCCAAAAAGAATTCGGCGACGCCGGCAATCAAATCGTGATCGAAGAACGCCTCCACGGCCAAGAGGCCAGCGTGCTCGCCATCACCGACGGCCACACGATCATCACCATGCCCGCCTGCCAGGACCACAAGCGCGCCCGCGACGGCGACCGCGGCCCCAATACCGGCGGCATGGGCGCCTACTGCCCCACGCCGCTCGTCACCGACCAAATGCTGGCCAGCGTTGAAGAACGCATTCTGGTCCCCACGATCCACCAAATGAAACGCTCGCGCCGCCCCTTCCGCGGCATCCTCTATGCCGGCCTCATGGTCACGAACCAGGGCATCGAGGTCCTCGAATACAACGTCCGGTTCGGCGACCCCGAATGCCAACCGCTGCTCATGCGGCTGCAAAGTGACTTGCTCGACTTACTGGAAGCGACCGCCGACGGACGCCTCGACGAAGTCGCGCCGCCGGTTTGGGACACGCGCCCCGCGGTCTGCGTCGTCATGGCCAGCGAAGGCTACCCCGGCGCTTACGAACGGGGCCAACCCGTCCGCGGCCTCGACGAAGCCGCTAAGGTGCCCGACGTAAAAGTCTTCCACGCCGGCACCAAAATGAAGGACGGCAACGTCGTCACCGACGGCGGCCGCGTGTTCGGCGTCACCGCGCTTGGCTCAAGCATCTCCGCGGCAAAACTCCAAGCCTACACCGCCGTAAAATGCATCCGCTTCAGCGGCGCATGGTGCCGCAAAGATATCAGCGACAAAGCGCTCACCTACAATGCGTAGCGCGGTTTAGCTCCACCGCCCCGTCTCGCCTCGCTCACACCGTCGCCGGCCGCGCCGCCGGCGCGTCACCCCGCGGCGCCATCACCAGCACCAGCGCCGCCCCAACAACGACAAGAATTAATCCCGCCCAAAAGAACGGACTCACGTTGCTCCATTGGTGGGTCGAAGAAACCGCGACAAGCGTATTAATCACCGGCGCGCCGCCAAAAACGAGCGGCATCACGAATACGGGCTTCCCGCCGGAATTGAACGCCAGAATAATCCCGAGCGCCCCGACAGCGCCGAACGCCCCTCCCAAGAGCGCCCAAAACGTACCCACACTGCGATAAGTGCTCGCCTCGCCCATTTCGCCGAGGAAGAAATACGGCACGATCACCGCGATCACAAAGTACGCGATGCCAACGCAAATCAACGGCCGCAACCGGCTGTGGCTCATCGCCGCCTGCCCCTTATGCAGCACCGGCCCGTAAGCGCCCCAACTCCCAATCGCCAACGCGATCGAAAGCACACGCAAAATCCAAATCCAAGCGCTCTCCGAAGCGGTAGCCGTCGGCGCCGGCGGCTTCACCGGCTCCGGCGCTGTCTGAACATTTTGGTCCGCTGCCTCGACGACGGCCTTAGGCGGCGCTCCATGCGGCGCGGCGAGCATCACCAACACTGCGCCGAGCACCACAATAATCAGCCCCGCCAGGAACCACGGGCCGATGTCTTTGATCCGGTCCGCCAGGTAAATCGTCAGAAACGCATTCACGACTGGCGCACCACCAAACACGAGCGGCATCACGTACACGGGCTTACCACCAAACGTGAAAGCGAGAATGATGCCCAGTGCCCCAAGCGCGCCCATCGCCCCGCCCGCGATGCTCCAGATCAATCCGAGGACCGTCCATTCCCCTTTCTCGCCCTTGTAATACAGCCAAAGCGCGGGAACGATGATTCCCACCAAAAAATACGCCAAGCCCACGCACACGAACGGCCGAAACTTCGCCGGCACGTGATCGATCGTCGACATCCCAAACTGTCCCATCTGGAGCGTGGGCCCGTACACTCCCCAGCAAAGAACGGTGAGGGCAATCGCCGCAAACAACAAAATCGTATTCCGCATCGAATCTTCCTGTCGTGAACAAGTGAATCAAACGCTCATCCTTTAGCGTCGGCCGCCAGGCCGAATCCCCCCACCTTCGCGCCCCTACTCTAATCCGCATCGCGAAAAACAGCTAGTCGCCTCAATTCTGTGGCTCGCCTCTGTGAGGCCAGCCGCGCCAAAACGCGGCCTTACCGCCTCAACCCAAGGCATAGCACAAGTCCAGCTAGTCGCCTCTCAGCGCCGCCAACACCGGCCCCCGCACCGCCGTCCTCGTCGACAACCAACCCGCCACCAGCCCCACGATCGCGATCACCCCCAACAAGGTCGCAAGAGTTCCCCACGGTACGCTCGCCCCGCGCGGCATCCATTGCGGAATGAGAGCGATCCCCGCCGCCGCGCACCCGATCGCAAGTCCGCCCAAGAGCAAAATCGCATTTTCCTCGACTACCATTCTCACGAGCCTGGCGGGCGCAAATCCCTCCGCCCGCATCAACGCCAATTCCGCCCGTCGCTCCAGAACGCTCCGAAGCTGCACCACGGCAAGCCCGATCGTGCCCAGCAACAACCCGAGCCCACCCAGACTCTGGAACGTCGCCAGATACGTATTTTGCACCGCCAGGAATTGAGCCAACTGCTCTCGCGCGTCCTTTGCGTCGAACCCTTCATCCGCCAGCGTCGATTCCAATACCTGCGCAACTGCCAACGCATTCGGCTCAGCAGTAGCCTTGCCCTCATGCGGGCTCTTCACCGGTTCGATTAAGAAATATCGGTAACCCGCGACATCAGGAAACAACTTCACAAAGTTCGATTCGCTCACAAGAACATTGCCTTGCAGCACGCTGTTCTCGAGCAATCCGACAATCTGCAGCGTCACGTCTTTTCCCGCCGAGTCGCGAATGGGAAACCGCTTTCCCACGCCGCCAACCTGCAACGTGTACTCCGCCATACTCGCGTCCATCACAACGGGGATGACCTCGCGCCCCGCGTCATCCCTCCCCAAAGTCGCTTCGAGCGCAGACATCGGCGCACTCGAATTCGTCGTCGCGGCCCACGCAAACGTGTCACGGTCAATCATTGATTGCGGCACGCCGAACACGGTCGGCTGCTTCGGCTGATAAAGATTGAGACAGCTCGCATTCTCACCCGCTGCCACACGCAGCGAATAGAATCGCCAATCCGCGAGCTTCTTGTTCGCCTCATCCGAAAAACCCAACTCGCGCCGCCCGTCTGCCGTATCAAGATCGTAGTGAATCGGCAAATCGCTGGTTGCCGTCAGCTCGAAGCCGCCGGTTCCCCCTTCGCTTGTTTTCAATTGAAACACGCTCACCGCCGCAATCAAAAAACTCGCCGCCGCCACCAGCCCAATCGTCAGCGTGCTGCGGCCCGGATTCCGGGCAATGTTGAAGACCGACAACTGCTGCAAGGAGAAGGACCGATCAATTCTTCGCTCGCCCTGCAATCGCCGCAGCCGATAACGCAGTTCTCCAAGCAGCAGCACAAGCGCCGTCGCCCCGCTGCCAAAAAAACTCCCGGCCTTCGCTTCCCCTTCCAGAAAAAAACCGGCCGCACACTGAATCACAACCAGCGCCAGCAAAACAACACTCGCGGCGCGCCAAATCCATCCACGCCGCAACTCCCCGACCGACTCCCACATCGACCCCGATGCATTTCCCGCCATAAGCCGCGTCGCCGGCTGGCGCACCAATCGGCGAATCGACCAGCGAATCGTCACCCACGAAACCACGATTCCCGTCACCCACCCGATGACCAAACTCATCCACCCCACATGCAACCGGATGAACGGCGTCGAAACCGCCGCCAGCCACCAAGTGCGCAACCCGAACACCATCAACCACGCGTACAAAACGCCCAACACGACGCCCACGCTCGCGCCAACCGCCGCGACCCCCGTCCCCTCGCGCGCGAGCAGCCGAGAAGTCGCCCGCCGATCAACGCCAACAGCCGCCAGCGTTCCAAGTTCGCTCGCCCGCTGTTCGATCCCCAGCCGAAACAAGAGCGCCACGAGCATCACTGCCGCTGCGATCAAAAAGAAGCTGAAACCGAGAAACAGCCACTCGAAGGGAGTCGTCCCACCAGATGCGGCAAGCCCCTGCTCTCTCACGGGAAGAAATGTCATGCCCATCGCGGTCCAGTCGACGAGCCCTCCAAGCTGCCGCTCGGCGAGATGCCGTTCGTACTCGAAATTTGATTTGTCCAGCTCGTAGTCTTCCGGATCGAAATCACTGCGATGCGCCCAAAAAAACCCATCTGTCGGAAACCGAATCAGACTAATCGCCCCCCACCGGCTCGCCCACAATCGCTTCGCCGTGGCGAGCGAAACGAACGCTTTCGGCGTCGTGCGGTACTCATGCCAATAATCCTCATCCTTCTTCCGCACTTTTTCGACCAACTCAAACGGCAAATCCCAATCGCTGATCGATTTCTGATCCGTCACGCCCGGTAGCTCCGGCGTCAAATTCGGATCGGCTGCGAGTTTCGGCTTTCCGTCCGCAGTCTTCAATTCCGCTATCGCCCGCAGCTTGAAAACCGGCGCCGGCTCATGCTCGTGCAGTTTTCCGTGTGTGCTCTCCGGTTCGTAGTAAGTCACCGCAATCGGGTCGCCCACTTTGACTTTCAAATCTTCTGCCGCCCAGCGATTTAGCGCAATCTCATCATCGGCAAGCTTGATCGCCTTGCCTTTGTCATCCCGCAACGGCCCCAGCCGGTCGGTTGAGTCCACACCCGTGATCGTCGAGTAAGGAATCGTTCGCTTCGAAGGTCCTTCGCCCGCTGAAATCGTATTCGCCAAATACGTAACGACCGGCTGTGAGTATGGAGCAGGCATATACTGATCGACGGCCTTCACAACAGCTTCTGGCAGCACCAACTGATCTGCCGAAACAACAAAAGCACCCGTCGGTGACGGGTCCGTTGAGACGGTGACCCCGAAGTCTTCCAGCTGCGGCCTAAACGAGTTCGCGAGCGCGACGGACCTCTTCCACTCCGTGGCCTTATCCACCGTATTCAAAGTGATGAGTACTGCGTTCGCCATCTTCGGCTGCTTAAGCAGCTTCTGAATGGTCGCCAACGGCACGAACACATTGCGCGGCAATTGCTGCGTCGGCGCTAGCCCGAACCGAGCGAGCCCAGACACCGGAAGCACGGCCCCGACCTTCATCACGCGACTGAGCGATGTATCGTTCTTTTTTCCGAGCGTGCTATCTGCCGGAATCGCTGTCGCGATCGGAACTCGCAATAGAATCTCGTCGTCTTCGTGCACGCCGAGTTCCCGCGCGATCGGTTCGGTGATCGCGACTTGATCGGCATCCAATCCCATCGCAGGGCCACCCTCGCCCAGCGACCAGAAGCTCGACGTGATGCCGAGCACCGATATGTTGGTCGCCCGCCGCGCGTCTTTCCCGCTTCCAGCTTGCAGCGAACCATTCAAAAAAAAGGCCGGCTCAGCCTCAGAAAAAAATGGCTTCAACGCGGAGTTCGTCGTAAACTCGTTCGCCAGCGCCGCTCGAAACGGATGCTGTGCCACAAGGACGGTATCAATATTGCCGAGCCGCTCCAGCGTCAAATCACGCAGACTGCCGCGCACAGAATCGCCGACAAGCAAAGCCCCCGTAAGCACAGCCGTAGCCACCGCCACGCCCAAGATAACGGCAATGTGAATCCTTCGATAATGCCGCAAGCTCGCGAACGTGTAGCGCCAGGCATCCATGTCACGTCCCGCGAACCGGCCCGAACCATTCAATCTGCTTCCGCGGGCAGAAAACGAATCCCTCCGCCTCGCAAAACGGCTTCAGCCAGTCGCCCCTCGCTTCGAGCTGCTCCTGCTTCGTCCCCTGCGGCATGACGAGCACTCGGTCGCGACTGATCTCCGGAAACTCCACCACATATTCGCGAACCGCCTGCAAATCGTCCCCCGAATCAACGACAAACTTTAATTGGTACTGATATTCGCTCACCAACTTTCGAATCACCCCCGGCCGATGTCGCTCCCGTTCATGCCGACGATGCCAATGCGGTTCGTCCTTCGCGTCCGGTGCCGAGCTCGCAAACTTCGGACTGATCGACATCAAATCGCACTCAACATTCAGATGTAGCGTGCCCGCAGTCTCGATCGTCACGTGCCGCCCAATCTCTCGCAGCCGCCCACACAGTGGAATCAACTCCGCAAACAACATCGGCTCGCCACCGGTGACGACGACATGCTCCGAATCCCACTCCTCCACCTGCGACACGATCTCATCCGTCGACATATCCCGCCCCTCAGGCTCCCAAGAGGCGTACGGCGTATCGCAAAACCAACACCGCAAGTTGCACCCACTCGCCCGCACAAACACACTCGGCACTCCCGTCAGGAAGCCTTCACCCTGCACCGAACGATAAATCTCAGCAATTCGCATTCGAACTAATTAACCACGGAGGCACGGAGATGAAATACATTCGACAGGATTAACAGGATTTACGGGATGCAAGAAAACGAACCGCAGCATCCTGTCGATCCTGTTTATCCTGTCAGAATAAAACTGTCTTCCTCCGTGACCTCCGAGCCTCCGTGGTTAATTTCTTTCTTTACTTCGTTTGATACGCAATCGGATCTTTCACGCCTGCTTCCGCAAATCCTTTGAGTCGCAACTGGCACGCATCGCACCGCCCGCACGAAATGCCCTTCTCATCCGGCGCATAACAGCTGTGCGTAAGTCCATAGTCGACGCCAAGCTCTTCTCCGCGGCAAATGATGTCCGCCTTCGTCATACGAATCAGCGGCGTGTGAACGTGAAACTCCAGCGTCCCTTCCACCCCCGCTTTGGTGGCGAGGTTGGCCAGCTTTTCGAACTCGGCAATGAATTCTGGCCGGCAGTCGGGATAGCCCGAGTAGTCGACCGCATTCACGCCGAGAAACAAATCTGCGGCCCCGACCACTTCAGCATATCCCAGCGCCAAGGACAAAAACACAGTGTTCCGCGCCGGCACATAAGTGATCGCAATCCCGTAACCGATCGCCGCCTCATCTCGATCGAGCGGCACATCGATTTCGTCCGTCAACGCGCTCCCGCCAAACTGATCGAGCCCCACTTGCGCCACAACATGCCGCGCTACATCAAGCGACTCACCCACCCGCTTTGCCGCCTGCAACTCAAATCGATGCCGCTGCCCATAATCGATTGAGAGCGCATAAAGCTCGTACCCATCATGCCGCGCAATCGCCGCCGTCGTCGCCGAGTCCAACCCGCCGGACAATAAGACCACAGCTTTTCGCTTCGGCGCAGAACTCATCATTCAATCCCAAATCCCCAATCCGAAATCCGCAATCGCCTTCCCCCTTCCGCCCTCCACCTTCCCCCTTACGCTCCATCATGCCACAATGCACGACCCGCCAAAAGGAGCGGCATTATGAGCGATTTCCGCAATTTACTAGAAACCTTCGACAACCAGTTCCCCGACCGCGATTACCAAATCGAAATCGTGTCGCCGGAATTTACATCTGTTTGCCCACGCACCGGCCAGCCCGATTTCGGCACCATTACGATCAACTACACGCCCGACAAACTGTGCGTCGAACTCAAAAGCCTGAAGTTCTACCTCCAAAGCTATCGCAATCAGGGCATCTTTTACGAGCACGTCACGAACACGATCCTCGATGACCTCGTCGCCGTCCTGCGCCCGCGCTGGATGAAAATCGAAGCCGCCTTCAACGCCCGCGGCGGTATGACCGAAACCGTCACCGCCAAATACGCCGACACGTACGTTTAGCCGCGACGCGGAGCGCGCCCCCGCGCCCAACTACCAGAACCATCCCATGCCCGATCGCCCCCAAGTCGTGCTCTCCGGTTTCGGCGATGAAGCCGCCGTCAACAAGACGGCCGTCGAACAATTCGCCGCGATGTCCGCCGCCGGCCTGCAGTATTACAGCCTGCGGTTTGTCGATCTTGGCAGCGGCGTCAAGAACGTGATGAAGCTCACGAAGAGCGAAATCACCGACCTCCGCCACATCGAAGACGAATACGGCATGAACGTCGCCTCGATCGGCTCACCCATCGGCAAGGTAAAGCTGCGCGATGTCGACGATGGCACCTCAAACCAGTTCGTCCCCTTCGATCGCTACTTGGAGAAGGACGTCGCCCGCGCCTGCGAGCTCGCCCACGCCTTCGAAACGAAGCTCATCCGTGGCTTCTCCTTCTACCCGCCCAAAGGCGAAGATCCCCGCGAGCACATCGCCCAAACGGCCGACCAGCTCGGCCAAATCGCCGAGATGTGCCACCGCAGCGACCTAACCTTCGGCCTAGAAATCGAAGCAAATCTGGTCGGCCAAACCGGCGAGCTCATCGCTGAACTTCACCGCCGCGCTAACCACCCCGCCCTCGTCACGATCTTCGACGGCGGCAACATCATCAGCCAAGGCTACACTCCGGAAGAAACTTTCCAGCAGTATCTTGCGATGAAACCCAGCATCGGCTGGATGCACATCAAAGATTACCACGACCCCAAAGCCGCAAAAGGCCGTTCGAAGGGCGGCAACCGGCATGTTGAAGAGGACGCCCTCAAACACTTCGTGCCGGTCGAGCTCGGCGCGAGCGACCACGAACGCATCCTCCGCGATTTCGCCGGCACGATCCCACAGCTTCAGCAAAAACTCACCAAACGCGGCATCCCCGGCGTCATCCTCGACTTGGAACCGCACCTCAAGGGCGGCGGTCAGTTCGGCGGCTTCAGTGGCCCCGATGGCATGGGCGTCGCCCTCCGTAGCCTTTGCCGCACGCTGGACAAAGTCGAAATCGACTACCATCTGCGCGACTTCGACGACGTCCGTGCCGAGCGCGGCTTCTAGCAAGATCGACGTAACGACCCAGAATGCAACCTAGCGTCGCCGGTGGCTCAGCCTTCGACGTCAATCGGCAGCGAAGCGTCTACTTCACCCGCACCCGGTCCGACGTACGTAACACGCATCGATCGCAGCATCTCGCGGAACGCCTCTCCCGCCCACCAAGCGGCCACGAGCAGCGAGATACATGCGGTGATGAACTGAAGGCTCCGCCAATTCCCAGCGTCTAGCATCAACCACAAGCTGGTCATGCCAGCCAATGTCGAAACAATCACCTTCGTTTTCGTATCGCGGCGATGCTTTTTTAATTGATGAACGTTGATATCGCGCCGCGCGGTCGCATTCGCGAGCGCTCGCAGTGCCCCCAAATCCGTCGCCGGTGCGGTCACAGCGCGGCGGACGAACGCGTCCCAATTCACCGCAACGTCGGCGTGTTCTTCTTTGGCATCGACAACTTCATCGCTAGAGATTGCCACCCCATTCTGATCGACCTCGTCCGGCGTAGGTGAGTCCGTTGATGCTGCACAACTTTCTTCCTTCGATGGCGACACAACAGGCGCCCCCTGAGACGCCGCAACGACCGGGTTATCTCCCCGCACGCGCTTCATCAGCTTCGCCATGTACTGCTCGATCGATTCTTCATCGTCGCCGCCAGTCGTTGGCTTCGGCGCCGGCCCCGTCAACGCGCGGGCGGGCAACAGCGTGGGCTTTACCGGTTCAGGCACAAATGGCTCAACCTTACCCGCCGAAGCTGAATCTGCTTCTTCTGCAAACAAGTGCGAATACCGCTCAATGAACGAGGCGGGCTGCGCCGCAGCGACTGGAGCTTCAATATCACGAACCGATTCTGGGCTTGCGTCGACGGCCGGCGTTTTTTTGCTCACCGCCCACGGATTGCCTTCCTCCGCGGGAAGGAAAGGATTCTCCGTCTCGGGCTCTGCAGTATTGCTACCCGCGGATTCGCCAAAAGTTCCGCCACCCCAAATCGCCGCCACATCTGTCGCCGCCTCTGCTTCGCGCGGTTTCGCTGGTTCCTCAAAGCCTGCTTGCCCCGATAGCGCGCCTTGTTTCCAAATTGAAAACTCGGCAAAGGGCGAGAGATCGTCTTGGCCTTCGTCCGCGGCGCTCGAATTTTCGCCGACGGTTACAGCGTCCTCCCGGCCCGATGGCATCGCCGGTGCCGTCCAGTCGGTTTTCCGCTCGGTCGGCATATCCCAAGGATCGTCCGATTCAGACGCAACCTCCGCGATGTCTTCGACCGGCGCGTCCACGAGTTCGTGATCCGACCGCGCGGACGCCTCCGTACGATCAACGTCCTGCTCAATTGGCAAATCCCAAGGCTCAGCTGCGTCTGCACTGACCACCGCCGGCCGGCTCTCTTCGAACACGCTCGGCAACGAAGCCGTCTCCGCCAGTTGCTCTTCCTCACGGACCTCACCGCCCAACGAGATGACATCCTGCTCAACTGCAATGGAAGCCACGGCGTCGACCGACAACGGCGCACATGCTTCGCTCGTCACCACACGATTCTCAGCGGCAAACTGCGACTCGTATGGCATGTCAACCAAAAGCGATGTCTCGCGCGGTTCAACATCGTGCGCGAAAACAAGCTGCTCAACAACCGGCTGTCCGCTGGCTCGCGTTGCGACCAATTCCTGTTTCAACCCAGCCATCTGCTGCGCGTGCTCTGCCAGGCGGCTTTCCCATTCACCAAGTTGCCGTCGAAGCTCTTTCAACTCAACGTGCAATTCGCGCTGCTCGAGCTCGGCCTGTTGACGCGCGGCGTCCCAACTCGCAAGATTCTCGGCGAACTCCTCCCCTGGCTCGTCATTCTCAAGACGCCGAACAAGCGATTCCTTTTCGGTGCGAAGACTTCGCAATGCGGCCAACAACTTTCGATTCCGCCCACGAGCCACTGAGCACGCCGATTGGAGCTCTCGAAACACAAGCTCCGCCGCGTCGATCTCAGGTAATACATCTTCCTGGACGCACGCAGCTTCAGCATCCACTTCCACAAACTCAGTTTCAGTCGAGGCCAGTTCGAGCGGCAGATTCGACGAAGCGTTTTCAACTTCGTTTTCGTATTCGCTCTCACTGTGCTTTTCGGCCAGAACTTCAACCGCAGGCGCAATGTGTTGCGGCCCAGTCAAAAGCAGCGGTCCGACCAATGGTCCCCACAAATCTTCGCGGCCTTCATCATCCGCCGCCTGTTCGGCGACTAATTCGGCAAGTTGCTCCTCAACCAACTCCAGCGCTGCAATCGGCCCAACAAGTTCCAATTCCACACCGCCCAGGGCCAAGCAGTCGCCAGCTTCCAGCGACGCCTCTTCCACCGGCTCACCGTTCAATCGCGTGTCCGCCGCCCAGCGTCGCACGCGCAGCCCTGTGGGCCCGTCCATAAGCAGGCAATGCAACGGCTCAATGCCCGGCCGGTCCAACCGCAAATTGCAGCGCGGGCTCGACCCAATCGTGGTTTTGCCCTCAGCCAGCTCGATGATCTGCCCATCCCCGCGCACTCGCAATTTGAGTCGGGTCGGCGGCGCATCATGCTCGGTTGCCGGAACGGTTTGTCGATCAACTAAAAACATCGTGGCAACCTGCGGTAAGTAAATCAGGCGAGAAAACGAGCGCACTCTGCGCTCCGGTCCCGTTTCGACGGCATTTTCCTGTCTAAAGCATGTACGTCGCCCCGCCGCCGCGGTCAAAGCGGGCTGCTGGCAATGCCGGTCGTAACCTAAGCCGTATAATCCGAAAACTTCGGCTGGCCCTTTTACAACGAATTTGTCGATTACCGTTGTGCGCCCGGCAAAGTAGACGCCGGCGGAAAACTCTCGGGTTTCCCGTCGCGACTACGAATTGTCTGGCATGGGGGGAAATCTGGGGATTGGCACTGCGCCATGCGGGTACTCCCGCACCTCTACCCCCACGCCGGCATTTTTCCGGGCAATTTGTGGCTCGAGTTCAGTGGCGCTGGCAAGCTCTGCGGATTATCCGGAGTGCTTGCGATCAAATCCTCTGGACTTGCGTACTATATTTAGGTTGCAGACCACGGGCCACCGCGTTACGCGGCCGGGGCTCAACCGACGGGATTTGGCTCGTTCGAGCGACAATCCGCCGGCTGGCCAAAAACAGTGTGGTTACGGGAACAGAGACTCTGGGGGGCGTTCGCCCACGTCAAGCGTTCGCTTGCGGTCGACGCCAGCCTCGCCAAGGCAAGGTGAAATTACGATGTCCTCACGCAAAGACTCAATCAACAAGATGCGCGACCTTTTGGTTACGCGACGCAACGCCATCCGCAAGGCCTTGGCCGGCGACTTGAGCCTGCTCAAGCAGCTGCGCGAGCATTCCGGCGGCGACGTCGTCGATGCGGCCCTCGATGCCGCGCAAGACGAAATCAGCTCCCAGCTCGCCGAGGTCGAAAGCCGCGAATTGGCCAGCATCGAGCGGGCACTCGTGCGGGTAAAGAACGGCACCTATGGTGAGTGCGAAGGCTGCGGGCAAAAAATCCCGGTCGCTCGCCTCAGCGCCCTACCCTACGCAACAAGCTGCATCGAGTGCCAACGTGCCGCCGAATCCGGCAACGGAGCTGGCGGCGGCGCCGGCGACTGGAGCCGCGTCCTCGACACCGGTTTCAGCGATGTCGACGTCTCCTTCAGCGACCTTGAGGCGCAGTGAAAATGTAGGGCCAAGTAGTTCCCGCCTGCCAGGCGGGACCTGGGCTTCCCATGATTATTAAACGCCGCACTACCCATAAAAAGCTATAATTGAACCCGGTGGCGACTTCGGTCGCCACCGGGTTTTTTATTTCCCCCCACTCGCTCGCGACCGCCGCCATGGACGACCAAAATCCTGTTCGCCGAAGCGTCTCCGCCCGCTACGCACTACCTTTGGTGACATTGCTCTGTGCCTGCCTGATCGCCGCACCTGCAAACGCCCAAACCAACCTCGCCGTCGTCACGCCACCACCTTCGACTACCGGCAGCGGCCCCGTGCCGACGCCCCCGCCCGATCAGCGCGAAGCCGATTACTCCGCACTCGCCCACGATGTCCAATCAATGGACCGCGAGCTCAGCATCGTAAAACGCGTCGTAAAGCTCATCACGCCGACGGTCGTTCACATCGAATCCAAACCGCTGCCCAAGTATCAAGGCCTGCTCCACGTTGAGGAAGCCGGCTCCGGCGTCATCGTTCAATTCGGGGCCAAGAATTATGTCCTCACGAACCGCCACGTCATCCGCCATTCGTCTCCCGACAAAATTGAAATCCATCTCTTCGATGGCCGCGTGATTCATCCCACGCAGATTTGGAGCGATAGCGAAACCGACGTCGCCGTCCTCGGCATCGACGCCGAAAATGTCGCGGCCGCGCGTTTCGGCGACAGCGACAACCTCGAAATCGGCGACTACGTCCTCGCCGTCGGCAGCCCCTTCGGCCTCAGCCAAAGTGTCACGCGCGGCATCGTCAGCGCCAAAGGCCGACACAACCTCGACCTGGGCGACGACGACCTCAAGTGGCAAAACTTCATCCAGACAGATGCCGCCATCAATCCCGGCAACAGCGGTGGCCCGCTCGTGAACCTCCGCGGCGAAGTCGTCGGCCTCAACACCGCGATTGCCAGCGCCTCCGGCGGCAACGAAGGCATCGGCTTTTCGATCCCCATCAACATCGCCTCCCGCATCGGCCACGCCCTCGCCGATAACCACCAAATCCCCCGCGGATTCCTCGGCGTTAAGCTCGACATCAACTTCAACCAGCAGCGTGCCAAAGCCCTCGGCCTCACCACCCTCGCCGGCACACGCGTCTCGAAAGTCGAACCCAAGTCTCCCGCCGAACGTGCCAACCTACGTGTCGATGACGTAATCCTCGAATACAACGGCGTCCGCATCGACCAGGACATTCATCTGATCAGTCTGGTGAAACTCACGGAAATCGGCCGCAAAGTGCCGATCGTCGTCTTCCGCGACGGCAAAGTAATCAATATGGACGTCGAAATCGCCGACTCCAGCGGCTACAAAGAGGCCGAAAACTAATCCCACGTGGTGCCACATACTACAGGGCGATGTTGTCGCCCTGTTTTGTTGGCTTCGCCCTGAACGCCTCGCGTTCATACCGGCTTGTTGTCGCTCTTTGCAAGTCGTTTCGGAGCAATCGGACTTCCCACGAAGCGCTAATCGCCGCACCTAACCGCACCGCGTTGCGACTTCCCGTCGCACTCTCTCTTCGCGGCATACGCTTTGCTTAATTCCCCCCGATTCACACATTGTGAAACAAATCAACTCGTTCTTGAAAGGGAATCCAATGGTCACAGGTGGGCTCAAAATTATTAGCACGCTGGCACTCGCCACAGTGCTAACATTCGCCGTCGCGCTCAGTGCCAACGCGCAGAATCAAAACCAGAACCGTCACAACAAAAACAATAACAGCAATAACACGACCAATTCCACCGCCGAAATGGGTCACGCCTACAAAGCCAGCGAGCTCATCGGCGCGAGCGTCCACACTGCCAACAACGAAGAAAAAGGCAAGATCAAAGACCTCTACGTCGGCGGCAACGGACGACTCGAATACGCAGTCGTTTCGTTCGGCGGCTTCCTCGGCATTGGCAACAAGCTCTTCGCTGTGCCGCTCGATGCGATCCACATCGAATGGAAAGACAATAAAGTGAATTACGCCACTGTCGACGTCTCAGAAGAAAGCATCAAAGAACGCCAAGGCTTCGACGACAACAACTGGCCTGAACACGCTGATCGCGGCTTCTTGACGACTGGCGGCAACAACGCCAACCGTGCACACAATCGCACCAGTTCGACGTCCAACGGAAATTCAACTAACACGGTGACGAACACGAACACCAATCAGTAACCGATAGCAAATCGCTTGAAGATTTGATTACCAAACCGCGACCGAGCCAGTTCGGCCGCGGTTTTTTCGCGCACTCTCTCCTGCCGATTCCGAAGGCCTGTAAGGCCGGACTATGACAGCCCAGGGCGAAGCGCGCCGAAGCCCTGGGTCAAGATAGAAAATGAAAACCGAAGCCCTGTAAGGGCGCGAAAATAGTCCCTAGCAAACCTCTCAGGTGAATGACCGGCCGCGCACTCAATCCTTGCCAAGCCGCTCAAGAATCGTCTCCGCTCGATTTAGCGCCCTTTCCACATGCGGCAGAAAAACGTTCCGAACCCAATCTTTGTGCGGCGCCACTTCTTTGCCATCCTTGAATTTGCGGTCAAACAGCGGCCTAAATCCGCGCCAGTCCGCATGCTTGCCGCTGTCGAGATACTCTTTCGCCTTTACAATCGCTCGTTCGATCCGCTCAATCCGATCAAGCACTGCTTTCCTCTTCGCGTTCATCCCTTTTTTCGGCTTCATGGTGATCGCGCAATGTACTCAAAATCGAAACGAGGTTGCATTCCACACAGACAGTGATCCCCGAAACAACGACACACAAACAAGCCTTTCGTTCACCATTTTTCGAGGGAGATTTTTGTTGAATTTGAGCCGGCACCTGTGGTACCGTCACTCCACGCTTCTTCGCGAAGGCGTTCGTTCTTTGAAATCTCAACCCTGCGCACTCATCCGCAACAAACGGAAGCGCTAAAAATGCGCGCCGTGCACCGTGCGACGAAGCTGCGTGAATATTGATTCCCTAGGACGCGTGCGAATACAAAATTCACCGAGCCGGGTGTTGAGTCATCACGAAAAGCAGCGTGTTTTCATGCACGGACGAGAATCGCGGTCCGTCGATAGCCCCGAATTTTGTAATAAAAAATCGAGTTCAGCGCCCGCAACAAAAATCACGCCGCCTTCGTCAGCCGTTCCAGAATGTGCCCCGTCACGGCATCCAGATCCATGTCGACCGCGACGTCCATATTCGGCCGGCTCTCGCGATTGCGCCGCCGGTCGAACACCGTGGCCCCGTACGTGAGCACGCCCTCGGTCTCCACGTCGCCGTACATCGCTTCGGTAGTAAACAGATCCGGCTCGAGCGCTGCCATGATGGCCACCGCATCGTGCAGATGAATGCCTTCGACACCCAAATGCTGGCGATACGCGCGGAACGCACCCGGCAGAATCCGCCGCAACAATTCGCCCCGCGGCGATTCCTCGTTGGGCAGTTTTTCCAACAGATCGAAGTTCATCATCACGCGGCTCGTGAGATCGATCGGGATTAGCGTCTTCATCACCTGCGAATGGAACACTGTCCGCGCCGCTTCCGCATCGCAATAGATGTTGAACTCGGCCGCCGCCGTCACGTTGCCCGGTCCGCCCAGCGTGCCGCCAATCATGATCAGGTGCCCTATCAGCGACGCGAGGTCCGGTTGCTGCTGCAACGCCGCCGCGATGTTCGTCAGCGGTCCCGTGGCAACGATCGTCACGTCGCCCGGCGCCGACCGCACTTCGTCGCAAATCACTTTCACAGAAGAGTGCTGATGATGCCGCTTAGCGACCGCGAAATGAGCACCGCACAATCCGTCGGAGCCAAAGATGTGCCGGGCGTCCGCCCGCAACATCTGGTCAACCGAGGCACACCCCAACCGAGGCCAACGCGAGGGATCCAACTGCTCGACGATCGCCTGCACGTTCGTCGTCGATTGCTCCGGCGAGATCGCGCCCCCGGTCGCCGTGACGGCAAGCACTTCCAACATCGGATCATCGAGCGCCAGGCACACGGCCACAGCGTCGTCGATGCCGGGATCTACGTCGAGAATTACCTTTCTGGCCATCAGGATCGGATTCCGTCGAACCACCGCCCAGTGAAAAGCGTCGTTCCGTCGGGGCATATTGTAAGA
>Ga0206917_1011_pt1 | contig 68650 bp, 38 predicted proteins | sample Alteio_BWOrgHeat_68_FD_152931 | JGI IMG/M metagenome (GOLD analysis project Ga0206917, IMG submission 152931) | Enriched cells from forest soil in Barre Woods Harvard Forest LTER site, Petersham, Massachusetts, United States -... | ecosystem: Environmental > Terrestrial > Soil > Temperate forest >...
TCCAATCGTTCCTTCGCTTCGGTCTTCTTCCCTTGCTTTAAATCCATCAGCGCGAGCATGGCTGCACCGCCGCGCCACTCGGGGTTCCGATTGACGTTTTCCTCGACCGTCTTCCGCAAGTCGGCCATTTTATCGGTGCCGTTGATCCCATTAATCAACTGGTGGAACATCCCGTTCACTTGCCCACCCTGGCCGTACGAATAGATGCTATCGACTCCGAACCACGGCTGAGCGGCAATCTCAGTCGCCGAGGGGATCACGCCTCGTTTCGCCATTGCGTAGACGCGGTCGTTCTTCCACAGCTTGTCATTGTAGATTCGGGAAATCAGTTGATTGCGGTAGGTCGGATACGCATCGAACACTCGCTCGAACAAATCGAGCGCCATATCCATATCGACGTCTTTGCCTTGGTTGCCGCGATCCTGCAGCAGCTCGCCCATCATATCGATGACATACCAGGGTTGGTTAATTGATTTCAGATTCATGCCGGCCATGGCTTTCACCAAATCGAGCGAGCGCTGCGCGCGGGTAAACGTGTTCCGAACGTTCCAGAATTCATCCATCAAGAGCGCCGGCTTTTGCTTCAATAGTTCTAAATATTGGTCGCACGCTTCTTTCAACTTGCCGTTCTGCTCCAATTGCTTCGCCAACTGGTAGCGCAGCCCCACGGCATCAGGACGCTGGGCAATGGCTTTCTCCAGCAGAGTTTGGACTTTGTCGCGTGTGTTCGCAGCCTGATAGTATTCAATGAGCTGCTCGTATAGCTTCGGCGAGTTGGGTGACTGCGCAAGTTGCGTTTCGAGGTGTTGCGCCATGTCCTTCAGCGCACCTGTTTGCTGCAGCAGCGCCAGTGCCTGCTTCCTTACCCCGTCGCCCTCCGTTCGATAGCGCATCGGATTGCGCCCCGTCGTGGACATGGCGGTGATGGGGGAAGTCGTTCGCTGCAAAATCGTGTGTGCAATTTGTTGGGCGAGGTCTACCTTGCCCTGACCCTGATACATGGTCATCAGCGTGGCCAGCGACGATGTTTGATTGCCGCTCCGCCGCTGCACTCGCGAAATGACGGCCTCCGCCATTTCGTTCAATCCCAATCGACGCATCCGCTCGACGAGCGCCAGCTGCGCATCGTTGTCCAAACGTAAACCGAACAATCGCTCGGCCGCTTTACGAGCGCGTTCAACGTCGCCCAATCGCTCTGCGAGCTGAAGGGCAAGCGTCTCGCGGCGCTGCACAAGTTTTTGATCGCGTGGCGTGACCGATTCCACGATTTCCATCGCTCGGTCAACATCTCCCAGCGATTCGTGCAATGACGCGGTCTCCAGCCGGAATCCAGGATCATCCTGAAACTTGTCCGCGGCCGCCGTGATCAGTTGTGCCGCTTCCTCGTGCTCATCGTTCCACCAAACCACATAGCCGAGCATCAATTCTTCGTACGGCTCATTGTCGGGGCTGGCTTTCTTTAATCGTTCGCGCAGGTGCTGCGGCAAATCGCCCGCGACGTCGTTCCGCTTAAAGACCTCAAACACTTCTCGCAAAAGCGTTAACGTCGCGTTGTCGACGTAGAGATCCGGGCGCGGGTAATCGACTTGCGCGTAGATATTTTCCTTGCCATACTTAATTTGATAATTATTCCCGTAATATTGTTGCTGCTGTGAGGAAGACCCTTGGCCGCGCGCAATCTGCGCCAGCCGCCGTTTTTTCGCCTGCTCAATCGATAGATCGAGTGCAGGGTCGAGAATCGAAAGAATTTGCGAGTTCTCTTCTTCCGGTCCGAGCTTGCCCATCCAGTCCGTCAACGACGAGACTTGGGTTGCGAGGGGCTCAGCCGTTTGTTGCCGATTCTGTTGCTTCCCCGTCGGCACGGGCGCCTTTGCGATCTCATCCTTTGCCGCCGCCACCCACTGTGAATAAACGTCCTTGAGCTGGTCGTACTTTTCCTGCGACTGTAGCAGACTAAATGCCCCGGACAGTTGTTTCGCCGTCTTCGCCCGTTTAACCAATTCATCGAGCAGTAGCTTTGCTTCGTCGTCATGACCCGCACTCTTCAATTCGTCGAGCACCATACCCAAGTACATGCTGCCGCCGTACACGCCGTTGACGAGCACGTAATTGCCACCCACCATCACGTACACTTGGCCGTTCGGCCCGTAAGCAACTTGGCTGCCATATGCGCCTGCGACCGCCTCGTCGGAATCTTTATCTTTCTTGTTAACGGCCGAGTAGCATTTCATCACCAGGTCCAAGTCTTCTTTGCTAAGCGGCGTTTTCTTCGCCGTTTGTGCTGTTCGCGTGGTTGGCTGTCCCTCGGTTTTCACGGCGCGCAGTCGTAAAGAGGAAAGGAAGAACTGCTGTTCGTCTTTACCGCCAGAAGTTGCGAGCCGCTTGGCAATTTGGAAGATCGAATCGTTGTGGCTGCGTAGCTGCTCGACGTACATCCAGTCGTATAGCGTATCGCGGTCGACATTTTTCTCTGCCGCGGCCTTCGCAAGTGGTGCGATGAACGCAGGGCCGGACGTGTCCTCCTTTTCGCTTTTCGCATCCGCCAACGTCTTCGAATGTTCATCCTCATCGAATTTCAACAGCCACGCGTACGCGCCCATGCGCCCCAGGCCAAAGCTCTCCGGTGTCCACACGCGAGGCGGGCCATTTCCCGAGTAGCCGATGTACCGGTCGCTGTCTAATCCGACCGCTTGGCGAACCTGAGCCGTCATGCTTAACATCGAGAACGGCGATTGTCGCTTGGGCATCGTCGTTGCTATGCCACGCAACTTATCTGACTTCGCCTTTTTCTCCGCCTGCTTGAATTTCTCAGCGGCCGCGGTGCCCAATTTGTCGTGCGGGATCTTGATCGCGAGCAATCGCTGACAGCGGTCCTTCGCCTCTTGTTGCTTTTCGAGTGAAGCCCAAGCGACGATCTCGCGATAGAGCAACTCCCAGTCATCGCGCTGCTGGCTCAATCGCGGTCCGGTAATCGCGATAACACTTTCGTAGCTCCCCTGCGTGAGCAACGAATCGATGCTCCGCACCAGCCGTGCCGGATCTTCCTCACGCTGCGTTAGCTTTACGTAGATTTCGCTTGCTTCGTCGCGGTCGCCGCGCGACTGCAATAATCCCGCCAGGCGAAATTCAGTTTCTGGCCCCGGCGCGATTTGCACGAGGCGGCGTTGATAGTCGACCGCGGCATCGATCTCCGCGCCCTGTTCGCACAGCTTCGACAATTGCTGCAGCAAATTTGTGTCCTGCGTTTCCTGGCTGAGCAAGCTCTCCAACTCGCGTCGGGCCGTTCCATAATCGCCCGCCGTGTTGTACGCCTGCGCGAGGCAGATCGTCGCCGCCCGGCGCTTTTCGTCCTCTTTGCGATCTCGTTCGAGTCGTTCGGTCAATTTATCGAACTGGTTCGTTTGCAAATACAATTCGGCCAGCTTCGTCGTCAAACTGGTTTTGTCATCGATTTCGTCGGTGCGATCGAATGCCCGCCAATAAACTTCGATCGCCTCATCGGCACGAAATTGGTCGGCCAGCGCCGAGCCCAACGCTGTCGTAAGATGAGGCTCGGCCGGGTTGATGCGAACCGCCTTGCGCAACGCATCGAGCCCTTCCTCCGGTTTACCCAAGCGAAAACATAGTTGCGCGAAGAATTCGTAGTTGTCGGTGTTTCCCGGGGCGGCCGCGATCAACTCCTTACCTGCGGTGAGAGCTTCGTCGGTTTTTCCCATCTGCGATTCGATTCGCGCCACGCTCATCAAGTGATCGCTGCGCGATCGCCGATCCGCCTGAGCGAGTTGGCGATTCATCTCGGCCGCCTTACCAAAATCGCCAGACTGCTCCGCGATGCGTGCCGCCGCGGCCAACGCAGGAATTGACTTTCCATCCTTCTCAAGCGCGCGGCCGACGGCGTCGTTCGCCTCGCTCCACCGACGGTCCGACTCATAGTAGCGCGCCAACGTAATCCATTCCTGCAAGCTGGAGCTACTATTCCCGCCGAGCTCCTTCACAAGCCGATCGATTTCGTCATCCAATCCGCGATTCGATTGGAGCACTTCGATTCGCGCCTTAATCACCGACTCGCGCTCGTCGTCGTTGCCGGCCAGCTTTTTTGCAGCCGCGACGAATGATAACGCCTCGTCGTATTTCTGCGCCCGGCCGTGGAAATCGGCCGCTGTAAGTTCCAAACTGAAATCCTTCGGATCCAGTTTGCATGCTTCGGCAATCTCCGCGATAGCCTGATCCGTATAGCCGAAGCTGTTATAAACCTGAGCCAGGCGAGCCACATTGGCAGCCGTGTGGCGCGGCCCTTCGGCAATTGCACGCCACGTGGCGAGCGCATCATCTTGCCGCTTCAGCACGTGATAAAACTCACCCAAGTATTCACGATACTGCGGTTCCTCGGGAGCAAGCTCGATCGCTTTCTGATAAAGCACAATCGCTTCATCATTGATATTGGCTTGGCGAAACAAATCGGCGACTTGCGAAAGCGTCACCGCGTCCTTGGGATGGGCAGCCACCATCTCGCGCCAAATTCGCGTTGCCTCGGCTTTGCGTTTTTCGAGATCCTGCGACTTATCGCGGAGCACAAGCTTGCCCCACTCGCGCAACATATCTGCGTTGCCCGGATCGACCTTCGCAAGCTCGGTGTACTGGGCGATCGCCTCAGGAAATTTCTGCTCGTCGACCAACTGCGTGATGAATTCGCGCCGAAGCTCCGTTCGCTTGGGCGCTAGCTTCAGGGCCTTTTCCATCCATTGCGTTGCCTCGGGCACGCGCGCCGAGGACGCCAAAAACTTGGCCAACCGGGCCATCGAATCGATGTCCTCAGGATGTTGCCCCGTCCACTTCTCGTAATACTTGACGAGACCATCCTGGTCGCCCGTTCGCAGATACACCTCTTCAACCCGCCGACGAACGTCATGATACAGCCAACTCTCTGGATTCAAATTCGCCAGAATGCTCTCAAAATCTTGTAAGCCTTCGTCGCGCCGGTTGAGCTTGATCTTGAGCTCGGCAACCTGAATCTGAAAAGTCACCTTCCGATAGTCGTCGTGGACCAGCGTGACGAGCTGTTCGTACCGTGGCAAAGCAATCGCATACTGTCCTTCGTCCACCAGCGTCACCGCAATTTGCTCTTGAACGCGCGGGTCGTTAGGAAAAAGCGCCTCGAGTCGCTTCCACACGGCGAGCGCTTCTTCGGTGCGCTGCGCACGTTGATGGACGCGCCCCAATTGCTGGAAGATTTCCAGGAGGTCCGCACGCGGCGGATTGCGTGCGAGCGCTCGCTCAAAAGCGTCGACGGCCTGCTCAGGCTGGCCGATCAATATTAGCGATTGCCCCAAATAGTACGGCGCAAGCGCATCCTGTGGACGAAATTCTTCCGCTTTGCGATATGCTTCGACTGCATTGCCGTCCTCACCGCGGTGCGATTCGAACAACCCTAGGAGCATCCAGGCGGCCCCATCGCCGGGCGTTTTCTTCACGCGATCGTGCAGGTCACCAAGGAACTTATCAAGCGTCCCGAACTCAACGTGGTACCCATACACGCGATCCAACGCCGTGCCGCGACGTGGGCTCTTCTCCAGCACGCCCATAAATCGCTCAGCAATCTGCGCTTGCTTCGCCTCGTCCTCGGCGACTGTTTCGGCTGGGTCGTCTTGAGCGATTGCACGCGACGCCGGCCCCAAGCCAAACAACAACCCAATCACCAGCCAGCGACCAAAGAGCATGCGAAACGTCAGCATGGGAACCTCTGCCAAGATCGGATGAGGAATAATTTCGGCCAGACCGCAAGACTTAAGCTAAATAGCGGCCAGCAGGCTAATTGTAAGCGTATCAATCGCCTCCATCGGCACCATTGTTCTTGTCCGCAACGTAAAGCCAGAGTGGTCCAAATCGATTGTTACTGCAAACGTAGGAGAAGTATCCGGTATCCGACGTCTGCATTTCGCAGATCGATTAGCAAAAGAGTTTGCTAATTGAGTTCCCGTTCCGGCCGCTGCAGAAAAATAGCCATGGTGCAGCAACCATTCACCAATAACTCATTTTCACTACAGAAGGTAGACTTTAGGTCGCGGATTTCCTAAGATTTTTGAATTGTTGCGATGCTGGCAATTGATGCGCCTGCACATGGACTTTTGTGAAGATAGTTCGCGTACGACGTAAAACAAGACTACGAAATCTTGCGTCTCGGCAGTTTGCACCTTTAATTCGGCGGAGACTCCATGAGTGTAAATGACGAAACGCAACGTCAGCTAGACGCATTTCGGCAGGACTTTGTTCGACTCCGCGACGAGGTTTCGAAAGTCATCGTCGGCCAGCGAGAGATTTTAGACGACACGCTGATATCTCTCATCGCGGGTGGCCATGTTTTATTGGAAGGCGTTCCTGGCCTTGGCAAGACGTTGCTGGTGCGCACGCTCGCCGATGCGCTCCACCTGATGTTTCGTCGCATTCAATTCACGCCAGATCTTATGCCCGCCGACGTTATCGGCACCAACGTCGTCGTCGAAACGCCGGACGGCCGGAAGGCGTTTGAATTCCAACGAGGCCCTGTGTTTGCCAATGTTTTGTTGGCTGATGAAATCAATCGCGCAACGCCGAAAACCCAATCGGCATTGCTCGAAGCAATGCAAGAACATTCAGTCACCGTCGCTGGCCAAACGCATAAGTTGAGCGAGCCGTTCTTTGTGCTCGCAACGCAGAACCCGCTCGAAATGGAGGGCACCTACCCATTGCCCGAAGCGCAGCTCGACCGATTCTTTTGTAAGCTGCTTGTAAAATATCCAGAAGCGAACGACCTCGAAACAATTCTCGATCGCACGACCGAGGCCATCGATCCGAAAGCGTCGCCAGTGTTGACCGGCGAGCGCGTACTAGAGATGTCCTCCGTGGCTCGGCAAATCCCGATCGCGCCGGAAGTACGTCGCTACGGTATCGGCATCGTGCTTGCGACGCATCCTGAACAGGCGCTCGCAACTTCACTCACAAAAAAGTATGTCCGCTACGGCGCTAGTCCGCGCGGACTGCAATCGATCATCCTTGGCGCGAAAATAAAAGCCATTCTCGACAACCGTTACCACGTGGCTCGCGCCGATATTCGCTCCATGGCGATGCCGGTGCTTCGCCATCGGATCATACTGAACTTCGAAGGCCAGGCAGAAGGTGTTAGCGCCGATACTGTGATTCAGCACATCATGAAAGAGCTCCCGGAGGATTCCTTGGCAGCCGCTTGATCGACCGCGCTGTCGCCATAAACCCTTGATCGGGCGTCGTCGTTTGAACGTAGTGCTCCGCGGTTGCCTATCCCATGCTGTTTCCTCCCGACTTCCTGACACGCGTCGAATATCTTTCGATCATGTCGAAGCGTGTCTTTCGCGGTCGGCTTCTCGCACAGCGTCGAACGTTGCAAATGGGCGCCGGCATCGAGTTCAGCGACCATCGCGAATACACGCCGGGCGACGACTTCCGTTATCTCGATTGGAACGTCTACGCACGGCACGGCGACCTTCTTCTAAAGCGATTCGAAGAGGAAGAAGATCTACACGTCTACCTCATGCTCGATTGCTCGCGCAGCATGAGTTTTGGCAACCCACCAAAGTTCGATTTGGCGCGGCAACTGGTCGCCGCACTGGCCTATATCGCGCTTTCCGATCTCGATCGGATTGCTGTGTTTGCTTTTGCCAAAGGTACTGTGGCTGAGTTTCCCATGAGCCGTGGTAAGGCTCGAATCTTACCGCTAATGCGTTTTCTTGAAGACTTGCCCAACGTTGGGAGCGAAACCGATCTCGCCACGTCTGTTCGCCAGATGCTGCAGCGCAGCAGTCGCAACGGTCTCGCCGTGGTCGTCAGCGATCTATTCGATGAACATGGCTTCCAGAACGGGCTCGATCAGCTTCGCTTTCGCCGCTTCGACGCCCACGTCATTCAAATTCACGATCCGCAAGAAGCCCAACCCGAGCTGCTGGGCGACGTCGCATTAATTGACATGGAAACCGGGGGCGAACGCAAAGTCACGGTGACCGAGAAGAACCTTCGCATGTATAAGCAGCTGTTCAATAACCATCAGGTTGCGGTTCGCGATTATTGCCGCAACTACCAATATGGGTGCGTGCAGCACGCATCCATCGATCGCTTCGACGACATCATTCTCCGCATGATGCGCGAATCGGGCCAAAGCGCTTAAAGCCGAACGACAAACCACCTCATGAGTTTTCTGCTCCCCAGTGCGTTCTGGCTTGCCGCTTGTGCGGTTCCGATCGTCGTTTTCTATATCCTGAAAGTTCGGCTACGTCGGCAACCCGTGTCGACGAACCTCTTCTGGCGACAAATCTACGAAGAAAAGCCACCGCGTTCGATCTGGCAGTATTTGCGACACCTGCTCTCTCTGCTCGCCCAGTTGGCCCTTCTTGCGCTTTTGGTGTTGGCAATCGCCGATCCGTACTTGCCCTGGGAGTTATTGCAGGCTCGGCGAATTGTTGTCGTCATCGATCGTTCGGCGAGCATGCAAGCCGACGACATCCCCTCCACACGCTTCGCAGCCGCAATCGACGCCGCCGTAGCCCAAGTCGATCGCCTGCGGTTTCGCGATGAACTCGCAATAATCGCCGCCGGCCCCGAGCCGGAGGTCGTCGCCGGCATGAGCGGCCACGTGCCAACTTTGAAGCGAGTGCTTCGTGGTCTCACTGTTTCCGATAGTCCCACGAATCTCGCCGCTGCAATCGATCTTGCGAAACAACTGGTAGGCAAACATCCGCACGGCCAAGTGCTCGTATTCACTGATGGCTGCGTCGACGCGCCTGCAGAACCGAAAATCGCCCAAACCGCTGCCAATTCGAACGCCCCCACCGACGAGCCGACCGTTTGCTATTTGACCTTCGGCACACGCGCGAGCAATGTTGGCATCACGCAGCTACAAGTTCGGCGCAGCCTCGTCGACCCACTAGGTTACGAGACGCTTGTTTCCATCTTCAACGCGTCAGATCGTGATGTTCAGTGCCGGCTCGAGCTTACACTTGAAGACCTTCCCGTAGACGTCCTTCCGCTCAAGCTAAAGCCCAACGAAAAATGGCAACGCTCGCTGCAGAAAACTTCTGTCGAAGGCGGCATACTCACCGCCAAACTCACGCAAGTCACAGCATCACAATCGTCTTCCCCGACGACGGACGGAACCGAATCAAAGCAAGATGACCAAAACTCGCCATCACCCAACGTGCTAGCCATTGATGACATGGCATCAGCGATCCTGGCGCCCCGTGAGCCCCAGCGTGTATTGCTCGTCACCGAAGGCAATCTGTTCTTGCAAAAGGTCTTTCAAGCCAATCCTTTGGTGAAGTGCGAAGTTGTGAAAGAGATACCTAAAGAGTGGCCGCAAGACGCAATCGTCGTATTGCATCGCCAAGTCCCGGCCGAGTTGCCGCCAGGTAACGTGATCGTCGTCGAGCCCGCCGCCGCGTGCAACGCATGGGACTTGGGTGACACAATAGAAAATCCAATTGTTACGCAACAACAAAACGATTCGCCCCTGATGGCCCACGTGCGCCTCGACAATGTCCTCATGCCGGCTGCAAAACGGCTTGCGTTTAAATTCTCGCCCGATGTACTCGTTGCAACAGTCACCGGCGATCCGATCTACGCTTCGATCAAACGCGATGGCGGAAAGTGCCTGGTGCTCAGCGTCGATTTAGACCGCAGCGACCTCACGTTCCGCACGGCGTTTCCGATTTTAATGACCAACGCCCTGAACTGGTTTCGCGGCGGTACCGGCGAACTGCAGAGCGCACTGTCGACAGGCAGTGTCGCAAGCATCCCGATCGATCAAGTCAAAAGCGCCGGCGCTGACAAATTGATGCTGATTGCGCCTGACCATGCAGAATCCGAAATCGCTCGACCTCAATTACCTTCGACGGAAGTCAAACCAGACGCCGCCATACCCACTGCCGCAGAATCCAAGTCGCCGCGACCCGCGCCGTCTGCCGCCAACGTGTCGCTTGGCCCGTTCAATCAATGCGGCGTTTGGACTCTAGTCTCGCGCGAGTCACCCGAACATGAAACGACCGCCGCTCGATTCGTCGTTAACCTGGCGAACGAGCGCGAAAGCGATCTCCGCCCCAATGACACGTTGACTGCGGGGGCGCCAGTTGCCGCGCTCGCCGCGGGTTGGTTCGCTCGACCATTATGGTACTACCTGGCCAGCATCGCTTGCTTGCTCGCAATCGTCGAGTGGTTACTGCACCAACGCCGAGTCATCACCTAAAGCCGTGAGTATCGCCAGCAATGATTGGACTTGAACTCACGCGCCCCTGGCTCCTTCTGACGCTCGTCGTCGCGTTGCCGCTACTGCTGTACTATTTCTACCACAGCTTAAGCGACTTTCCGCGACCACAAAGGATCGTATCGCTCATCGTCCGCTGCTGCCTCGTTGCCCTCGTGGTTCTCGCTCTAGCTGGCCTAACGCTCCTTCACTCTACGAAGGAAAAATTCACAATCTTCGCCGTCGATCAGAGCACCAGCGTCGGTGATAACGCAGCGAAGGCAGCTGAAGAATTTCTCAAAACAGCCGCCGCCAATATCGGCGATAACAAGATTGTCTTCATGCCGTTCGCCGCCGGCACGGGACTCGTCCAGGATTCGCCAATCGAGTTCGGCGAACATCCTTCAATTCTACGGCAGGCAGCCAAGCCGATGGATGCGCCGGCAAACGCCGCCGAGAAAGGTCCTCCGGCGACGACTCCACCCGACCAACACGAACCGAATTCTACACTCCGCGATGGCACCAACCTGGCCGCGGCGATCGAAACCGCGGCCGGCTATTTGCCGACGGGGTACGTACCGCAAATCGTGCTCGTCACCGATGGCGTCGAGACTGCGGGCGACGCACTCGCCGCCGCAACTCGCGGCGGAGTGCCAATCTCCACCTTTCCACTTCCAGCACGCACAGATCCAGAAGTGCAGGTCTCCAAAGTCTCGGTGCCCGCCGAAGTCCGCCAAGGCGAGCCGTTCTTCGTCGCTGTCACGATCGACTCGAATCACGACGATGAAGGCCTCGTCGAGATCTACCGCGGCGACCACAAGGTCATCGGCGAGAAGCGCAAACTCAACGTCGGCGAGAACACGTTTCGGTTTCAGCAATCAATCGATCGCGAGCGATTGGCCGCCTACAGCGTCCGCGTCTCGCAACTCGCCCACGATACGCTTCTCGATAACAACATGGATTCCGGGCTGGTCTTCGCCTCCGGCAAGCCGCGCGTGCTGATTGTCGAGAGCGACCCGAATCTCATTCGTGACCTCGCTTACAGCTTGGAGGAATCCGGGATTCAAACCGATGTCCGTCCTCCGCAGGGTATGCCCGATACGCTCGCCGACCTTCAGAATTATGAATTAGTCGCAATCTCAAACGTCCCCGCCACAGCTCTCTCGCAGCGGCAAATGGAAGTCCTGCGAACGTACGTGCAAGACCTAGGCGGCGGCCTCATCATGCTCGGCGGCGAGCAATCATTCGGCCTCGGTGGTTATTACAAAAGTACGCTCGAAGAGATTCTTCCCGTCCGAAGCGATTTCGAGAAAGAAAAAGAAAAGCCATCGATCGGTATGGTGATCGTAATCGATAAGTCCGGGTCCATGGATGGCGACAAAATCGAAATGGCGAAAACGGCCGCCCGCAGTGCCATCGAGTTGCTCGGCCGGCGTGATCAAGCGGCGGTAATCGCCTTCGACGGAGACACGTACCTCATCTGCGAAATGCAATCCGCGAACAACAAATCGAAGCTCAGCGACGAAATCGGCCGAATCGACGCCGGCGGCGGTACTGTAATGTATCCGGCCATGGAAATGGCGAACGACATCCTAATGGCCACCAACGCCAAGCTGAAGCACGTCATTATTTTGACGGACGGTATTTCGAGCCCCGGCGATTTCGAAGGCCTTGCCCAGCAAATGGCGTCAAACAAAATCACGCTCTCCACCGTCGGAGTAGGCAGCGACGCCGACGGCGCACTTTTGGAAACAATCGCGCACGTGGGCAAGGGACGTTATTACTTTACGGAAGACCCGGCTCAAATTCCGCAGATCTTCGCGCGCGAAACGGTCACTGCCAGCAAGTCCGCCATCGACGAGCAGCCCTTCTTGCCGCAAGTCGTCCGTGCTACTCATGCACTGGCAGATATCGACATGCAGTCCGCGCCCTTCCTGCTCGGTTATGTAATGACTCGCCCAAAGCCCACGTGTGAGGTAATCCTCGCAACGGAAAAAGGTGATCCGCTGCTCGCCTGGTGGCGATACGGTCTCGGCATGACCGCCGCCTTTACGAGCGACGCCAAATCCCGCTGGGCCGCGGAATGGCTTACTTGGCCTGGCTTCGGCAAGTTCTGGACGCAGATCGTTCGCCAAACCATGCGTAAGAGCGATGCTCGCGGAATCGCCGTCGATGTGGCGCGCCACGGATCTGACACAAAACTCTCTGTCGACGCGGTCGACGAAGCCGGAGAGTTTCTCAATGATTCGGAAATTGAACTTACAACGATTGATCCGCAGATGAAGCAGGAAAAATCCAAATTAAAACAAACTGCCCCTGGCCAATATTTGGCAAGCCTGGCCACGGCGAAACCCGGCGCTTACCACTTAGAACTTACGCTCAAGCGCAACGACAAAGTCCTTTATCGCCAATCTCGCGGCTTGACGGTCGGGTACAGCGATGAACTCAGGATTCGCCCCACGAATGAAAAACTGCTAAGAGAAATCGCCAGCGCTTCCGGCGGCGCCTATTCACCAAATCCGGCAGAACTGTACAAAGATGACGGACGCACTGCGAGGCGACCCACGCCGCTCGTAACGCCGTTGCTCTCGCTCGCAACTCTACTCTTGGTCTTCGACGTGGCGCTACGCCGCATCGATTTCAGCCTGCACTGGCCTTTCCGCCGCTAGTTCACTTTCGGACAGGTGGCTTAAGTGACCAATCTACAACGGCACAGTTGAAGTCGGCAGCGGCGACGAATCCAAACACGCCGGCAGCCGGAGCGTTCAGACGCCAAGAATTGCCAAATTTCCAAGTATAAAGTAACGATCGCCGTAGTATCGTCGACTCCAGTAAGCTTTGTATCGCTCGGATTCGAGGATATTGGCGGCGATGGCCTCTGCATAAGTCACCTCGTCGCTATCTGATCGGATGCCGGCGTTTTGCTGACCTCGACAACTGTCACCCCGGCAGCCGCGCTCGGCGAGGATAACTTCGGCTATGTTTCCATACCCTCTCGATTACGCTCAATCCCGACACCTATCGCATCGGGGCGGAGATAACTAGTGCAAAGCGCCTGTGCAATATAAAGTCGTCGCTACATCCAACACTAAATCGGGTTTGCCTCCAGTCCCTCACCTCTGAGCTTGCGCACTCGGCGGCAATGTAAGCGCACAATGACGAACCGTCGAATGGTGCGTAGTTCTCACGTAAGATGTTGCGCTGAATTGATATAGATGAAAAAGGCCTCTCTTGCACGCATAAACAATTAGACCAAGTAGCATGGCGAAAAAAGTTGTGGCGATCAGCGAGGGCGCCGACTGAACCGCCCGCAGATACGTAAAAGCGACACGAACAACCCGCCGGTGACAAGTGCGTACGACGATGGTTCGGGGACTGGAGTCCACATCACTGCATACGTGTTGCCACTTGGATCGGTGGCATTTCCAACGATAACGCCGGCGTCGGAAATTCCATAGGCGATGGAATTCATCAACGTTGGATCAACCGCCGATAGGAAAGGTTGCAGGTCGAGCGCACTGGCAGCGGAACCTTGCCAGAGGAAAGCATGCGTGCTAGTTAAGCTTGTGGCCAAGCCGACCTGGCCAGCGGATGATACTCCGTAAGCGGCGGATGAATAGAATCCCATCGGATTCAAATCGACGGCACTTGCCGCCGTGCCGTGCCAGACGATTGCATGTTCGTAATCATTGCTTGCCGCGGCGTTGCCCACCTGGACCGAACCGGAGATACCGAAGGCTTGAGAGCTAACATAACCGGCCGGATTCAGATCGGCGACGCTGGCAGCAGTGCCGCTCCAGAGGAAAGCGTGTTCGTCCCCGCCAGTCGCAGTCCCGAAGCCGAAACCTACTTGCTGCGAACCCGAGACGCCCCAGGCGTCGGAATAGACAACGCCGGAGGGTTGTAAGTCGATGGCGCTCGCGGCAGTGCCATTCCACAGCAGTGCGTGATGAAATCCGTCTGCCAATGCTTCGCCGTAGCCCACCTGATTGGAACCGGAGATGCCGAAACCGTACGATTGCGCGAATCCGTCGGGATGCAAATCAACGGCGCTGGCTGCGCTGCCGTGCCACAAGACGGCGTGATATCGGCCGGTGTCTGTGACGGCGGGATAACCAATCTGGTTTGCGCCGTTTGCACCATAGAGAAACGAGTAGGTGTAACCGATCGGATTCAAATCGATGGCGCTCGCGGGTGTGCCGGACCATAACAGGGCGTGCGTTTCATAGCCGCCTCCGTTCACGCGGCCCCAGCCGACTTGGCTTGCAATGGCGGAGCCTGTGCCTTGTGTTTGCAGATAACCTGGCGGTTAAAGAATCGTAGCGATGTAGGCGACCGCATCGGCGCGACTCGCAGTTATGAAAATTAGCAGAGCGAATAGAAAGGAGCGAAAAATACATGCCTTCATTAGCGCACCTGAGGGCTGGCAATTGGATTCAACGGAACAGTTCGACGCGATAGATTTCTTAGTCTTGATTATAGGCCGGGAAATTGAATAAGAGTCACACAAAAATCGTTTTCATATGAGATGGCGCATGACAGCGCTAGCGCAATCGTGCCAATCAAGTCTTATAGCTCATTAGCCAATCTCCTACGGTATTAGTAAAGAGCGGTTGCAGAGGACGGATTTGCGCCGACCGTATGTAAGTTGGCGCAAAGGACTGGGCACGACGTACACACAAGCCGACTACGATGTCTGGCGAGCCCATTTCGATCAAACTGCTGGCGGCGGAACGGGCGCCACGGTGAATTCCGCTGTGCCGGAGCCCGCAAGTGCACTGATGCTTCTCGTTGTATTGCTCGCGAGGTGCCGTCTCCGTCGCGCGATCGTGTCGTAAACTCATTCGCGCGTGGCCTTGGTCAACAAACGACTGTATTTGACCTATGCTCCGATGCCTTCCCAGCCGGAACTTGGCCGATCGTCGCGGCTAGGTCCGCTAGCGACTGACCAGTTCGCAAATTGAGTCGTTTTCGGCGATGGCCGAACCATGTGCTAAAGGAGGCGATTCCTTGCCCAAATGGCCGAACATGGAGTTGCTTGCGATTGCACACTTCATTGGATGACGACGCTCATACCGCCGTCAGCCATTACGATCGCACCGACAACGAAGCTGGCTTTGTCAGACGCGAGAAACGCCACCACGTTAGCGATCTCTTCCGGTTGGGCTGCCCGCTTAATCGGCGCTAATTTGCCGTGCTCAGCGAGAAACTCGCGGCCGTCGTCTCGGAATGTATTGAGTAGATTCGTTACTACATCGCCCGCCCCCACTGCATTGATGCGAATGCCGTGTGCGATCGCCTCCAGTGCGAGAGTTCGGGTAATCTGGGCGAGCGCACCTTTCGCGGCGGCGTAGGCTGAAATCCCGGGAAACGTGAAGAAGCAAGCGTATGAGCCGATATTAACGATAGCGCCGCTCTGATTCGGAATCATCGCTTTCAGCGCTTCGCGCGAATGGAGAAAGAGACCCGTCGCCGAGATGTTAATAATGGAATTCCACTCGTCGAGGCTCATGTCGACCGCATTTTTGTAGACGATGCTCGCTGCATTGTTCACGAGGATGTCGAGCCTACCGAATCGCTCAACCGCGAGTTCGACAACCTCTTTAGCTGCTGACTCTGTCGCAACGTCTCCAACGAACGGCACGATACCATCATGATCCCCAAAAATGTCGTTCACGCTGGGATTAATGTCCTCGGCCACGACCGAAGCACCTTCGGCTGCGAACAACTTGGCTGTTGCTAAGCCGATACCGCTAGCGGCACCTGTGACAATGACCACCTTGCCTTCAAACTCACCGTTCTTCTTTTCAAATGAAGTGCTCATTTACTCCCTCTGCCAAGCGTTTACTTATGCCGCTCCGTGCGCGATATCACTACAGTCGAGAGCCCAAAGTCGCGTCGTATGCGACGGCAGCGGCGTGCAATCCATGCATGTGCTTTTTGCTCCACCGCGTAATTTGTTCCAGCAGAGGAAACATCGTCTTTCCCAAACTCATAAGCGAGTATTTCACATGCGGTGGTATCACTGCAAACTGCCGGCCTTCGATTAGGCCAGATCTCTGCAAGTGACGGAGCTGCTGGGTCAGCATCTTTTGTGTGATACCCGGCAACCGCGCACGAAACTCATTGAATCGCAAAGGGCCGTCGGCGAGGTGATGAATACTTCCCACCCTCCACTTGCCGCCGAAGACCTCCATCGCTTCTTCCGCGGGACAGCACCTCGCGGTCTTATCGATGCGTTTCATTCGGTTTCCTATCGGTGCCTAAGTAACTCATGAGTGCCTTCTTGTTCTCCAGTTCGCAGACTTATATCCTTCGGATACTGAGTCTCTCCAAGATACCGATGAGCCTAACCGGTTTCGAGGGTGCACACTTCAAACTTCGGTCTAGACCGCACATTGAATTGAACGCAGGAACACTTTAGGAGATCGCATATGGGAAATATTCTTTGCCATGATTGCCAGCGACTTGCGCGCCTTGATGCGCATCATAGTAGCCCGTGAGCGCCCCGCAGTGAGAGCGAAAGAGCGCAGATTTTCGGCGGCACAGCGATTTCGTTTTATGGCTTATGGCACTGACGAGCCGTGCTATTTGCCTGCGGCAGAGCCACTTGCAGAAGCCGAATGAACGCGACCAACCCAACCGCCGCCAGGAGCGAGCTTTATTGTAAGTTTTTCGCTCGTTGAAACTTGCTTCACGGCGTACCGAAAATCCTGTCCATTGCGATCAGCATTGGCACCGTCGCTCCATGACTCGAGCGAGTAGCTGCCTTCGGGAAGAAAACTAAGGTCAAGCTTCAACTCGCGCGGCGTCCAATTCGTCATGGCGCCTACAAACCAGTTATCACCCGAGCGGCGGGCAACGACAGCGTAATCGCCGACCTTGGCATCGAGCGCTTTTGTGTCGTCCCATACCGTGGGAACTGCGGACAGGAACTTCATACACTCCTTTTCCTTGCGATAACGCGTGGGACTGTCGGCAAGCATTTGCAGCGGGCTTTCATAGACCACGTACATTGCCAGCTGATGACAGCGGGTCCCTTCGCTCATCGGCTGGCCGAGGTTCCAGCGCCAACTCTCCTTGTTCGCGTTTGTGAGCGCACCGGGTGTGAAGTCCATCGGACCTGCAACCATCCGGATGAAAGGTAAGACGAGTTCCTGGTTAGGATTCGCTTTTTCATCCCCCCACTTATATTGCTCCAGCCCTGTAACGGCTTCGTAACTCATTACGTTCGGGTACTGGCGGCCGAGGCCAGTCGGTTTGCAGGCACCGTGAAAATCGACCAACAGATGATGCTTTGCCGCTTCACGCGCCACTCGTTCATAAAACTCCATCATCAACTGATCGTCGCGCTGTAGAAAATCTACTTTGATGCCCGCAACTCCAAGCTTCTCAAACTTGTCGAGCGCCGCATCGAGCTGCGTGTCGAGCGCCTTCCACACAACCCACAGCAAAACGCGAACGTGTTTCTGTTTGCCGTAATCTACGATCTCACGCAGATTCACCTCTTTCCTTTCGCTAAGGAGATCGCTCGGATTGGCGCTCCATCCTTCATCCAGGAGTAAGTAATCGAGGTCGTAATCTGACGCAAAGTCGATGAAGTATTTGTAAGTCTCTGTATTGATTCCCGCCCGGAAATCTACGCCCGTAAGATTCAAGTCGTTCCACCAGTCCCACGTCACCTTCCCAGGCTTGATCCACGACGTATCCGCGAGCTTAAGCGGTGCCGCCAGGTTGAATATGATCTCCGATTGAATGAGCTCGGTATCTTTTTCTGTGATAAGCATCACGCGCCACGGAAACTCGCGTTGTCCTTCTGTTTTCGCCAGGTAGGATGCCGCTTTCGTCACGGGAAAATCCCGATCGATCTGGCCGTCGCGCTTGGGCTGCGTTTCGAGAGGATAAGGCGCGTACTTGCCGACGAGACCGATCTTGTCTTTACCCGCGCCGCGGAGGAACATACCCGGGTACGAGCGCAGATCGGATTCCGAAATATACACTTTGCGGCTGTCTTGCAAGTCGACGAGCACGCCCGTCGAGCAAAAGCGTTTCGAATCCACCTCAGCGAGCGGCAGGTATTTATAGACACGTTCCTGGTGCGTAAAAGTGCTTTCTTCCTCCGGAAACCAGCAGTTGGGGCGACCCGGGAAGATAAATTGAGCGAGTTCATCTTCCACCGTGATTTCGCCGTCGAAGCTCGTTTTCCAACGGTAGGCGACACCCTCATCGTAAGCGCGAAAGACGATTGCTCCTCCGCCGGCAAATGACAATTCCAGCTCGTTGTACTTTGTCTTGAGTTGCCGGTATTTCCGAGGAATAACATAGTCGATCGTCTCCGACTCCGACTTCTCACTAGCCTTCGGTGATCCTTGTTGCTTTCCAAGCCAATCGTGGCCAGCGATTTTCAGATCGATCTTTGACGGCGCTATGACCTCACTTCCATGAAGCGTCACCGAGTACTGGATACCTTCCTTCTGCTCGATTCGCATCTCGAGCCGGTCGGAGGGAGACTTCAGAGTCCACGAACTGTCGGCCGCTGCGCCTTCGCTAACGCTAATAACAAAAAGCACTGCAGCAACGAGCACTCGCCATGCGATTGAGGCGCAAGCGTTTAAAGTCAAATTCATTTTCATTTCGCGAGTGTGCCCTTCGATTCCGCCGATTCCCGGCGGGCTAACTTTATTTTAGCTAACTTGCGGCCGCGCAGCACAAAAATAGATCCCTCGCAGGATTGCCGACCTGCCCCGGTCGATTTCCTGCGAGGGACTGCGATGGTAGACGTCTGTCCACACTTAGCCGCGTCTTTTTCGAAGCCCACCAACGGCCAGCGTTGCAACCGAGACGAGCCCGAGAATCGATGGCTCCGGCACTGCGGCAAAGACCTGCAGTTCCGAAAACGCCAGATACGAATCACCCGTCGTTTCCACACGTAGAAATCTGCCCGCAATGCCGGTGAAATCGATCGTGTGATCATAACCAGGTGTCGCTCCATTCACGTCGGAATTATCCACGATGGCTGAAGCGACGACGTTCATTAAACTGTCGAGCACTGACACTTTGAATTCGGTTGTCGAATTGACACTGGTGCGCGTAAATAGCTCGGCATAAGACAGCGGCGTGCTTGCGCCGAGATCGACTTCCCAAAATTCACCTACACTGTGATTCGACGAATGGTAAACAGAGCCGGCATTGAAATCACCCGTGATATTGCCATCATTGCCGGCCGTGATCACTGCCCCAAAGCCGGGCGGCGAGGATGTCGTCACCGGCTTGCCAACGGCAATGTTGCTCGCCTCTGTGTATTTCAGCGCAGTCGACGAGCCGATTACTTCCATTTCTGCAAACGTCATCCAGTAGTTATTATCGAGCCGCGTAACGCGAGCGAACCGCCCCTTGGCGCCGCCAGCCGCTGCCGCACCCGGATCGACCGTGGCGAAAGAGTCGCCGAAATAGGAACCGTTATAGTTTCGAGAGAACGAAGGGGTGGCTGCCGGATTTCCCGTGCCATCGTCCGGAAAGATCGAAAGATTGAAGTTGCCAAAGATATTCTGATCCGAGTCGGTGCGAGGCAAAAATTGAATGCGGTTGATGTAATCGTCCTGTCCGAGATCGACTTGATAGAAATAGGATGTGGCGCCTGGCGTCGGGTCGGCATTTTCATAAAACACCGATCCATTGCCGAAGTTTCCATCTCGATTGCCGTCCACGCCTTTGTCCGGCGTCCCGCCAAAATCGGTTCTTGTAGAGGTCGCGACCTTGCCCGCGGCCAGGTTCGTCATCCCTGGATCGGCCCAAGCCTGACTCGATCCGCCTAGCGTCGCCAGCACGCAGAGCGAGAAGCTTAATAACGCAATACACGGACGCCGAAAGATGAAGTTCGCAGCAAACAAGTTCATTAGTCATTCCTCCCAAAACTGATGCGTTCGTCAGCCGATGTGAGAAAGGTTAAGGCTCAAGATCGTAATTGAATTCGGTTTTATCCGAGGGCAGCGAGATTACGATCTTCGAATCCCCGTTGTATTTAGCCGGAATGTATTGCTCGCGCGGCACCTCGCCGCCTTTGGGGTCCGGCGGTCCTTTTTCGCGCACCGCACGAATGTTCACGGTCCAATCACCCGCCGTGACCTCCGTTTTGTATTTGCCGCCTACGATGGGCGAAACGGCCGTGCGAGCGGCCGACGATTTCGGGATGAGCGTCATCGTGCCACTTTCAATCGGCGAATTCTTGAAACGCACGACACCCTGAACCGGGTATTTCACAGGACCCTTACTGCAGCCTGCGGCAGTTATGAGACATATTCCGATCCAATAAGCGGCGACTTTCATAGTGAGTATGAGGCTGATGTTCGTTCAGATCGCGTCAATCGCCACGGTCTCGGCTGCCAAGCGCCTGGAATACGACTCGATCGATGTCCTCACTGATGAGTTCCACCGATCCATCCGCGCGTGCCACATTCGCACCGCCAGGATGGTAACTACGAGCCGTCATAAAATACGCGCCCCCTTCGCCCTCTTCCGCAATAGGCGCTCGTGACACATCGTTTTTGCTACTAACCCAAGCGAGCTCGTCTCCCCGAGACGAATTGGGAGGCTCTTGGGTTGTGAATAACACGCCTCCATGCGCCGGGTTGTAGTAACGGCCGCGCGAATCATCCGCCTTGGAGTCCTCCACAAGGCGAATCTCAGACACCAGCGCCGTGTTCGAGAGCCCATCCGTGCACTTGGCCAATTTCACATTGACGCCACCAATTAGCAGCCCATCCACCTTCGTGCCGGAGAGCAAAAGGTTATCTTTGTAAGTCGCGTAGTAGGGACTATCCGTCGGAAGCTTGTTCTCGTAGTAGCTTCCCGCACATCCGACGTAGTTGCCAGAAAAGCCTTGCGTTGCTGTTAGGTTCCCCGGTTGAAATGTATGAATTTTCGGGGAAATCTGATCCGACGGACACACGAAAGTGCGAACCACCGTCGACGCCTGGTCGAAATCAAACGCCGACGGATACGGTCCCCACGCGAGAGGCTTATTCATGAAGGATTCAAACGCATCGGAGAGGCTGTTCTCTTCAACAAACGAAAGTATGTCCTGAAACCAACAGCGTCGGTCAAATTTGTCTTTACTGGCGTCTGGAGAACTACTCACGCCGTTGAACGATCCATACGGAGGAGCCGTGCCGTGAGCCGTGCTGTCGAGATAATTATATGTGCCGCGCGGCAATTGCTTTTTGGTGTTCTCGTAGTTCAACATCGCCAGGGCGACTTGTTTCATATTGTTTGTGCATTGGCCCCGGCGGGCGGCTTCTCGCGCAGCTTGAACAGCCGGCAACAGCAGCGCTACCAAAATTCCGATAATCGCGATTACAACCAAAAGTTCGACTAGCGTAAAAGCTCGCCGAAAAAGCGACTCGGTGCGGCGTTCCAGAGGAGCCCGGTAGGCATTCGTTCGTCGACATCCGCCGGCCATCGTGTTAGTCCTTCAAAACCGAGTGATCGAACTTGCCATCAGCTTACCGTCGGCGTCCATAAAAAAGACCGACTAGACCAATCGCGAGCACAGCTGTCGACGGCTCAGGAACGGCAATCGAGCTTCCCAAATTGCCGGCGCCGCTGCCGCCTGAAGCGGCGTTCCGCCAAACAACGTAGTCGGCGGCATCGACGACGCCATTGCCATTGCCATCAGCTGCGAGACTGGACGTTGAGCCGAAATTCTGTCGCCAAAGATTGTAGTCGTCTGAATTCACGACGCCGTCTTGGTTGTAGTCTCCCGGCACAATCGTAGTTCCGGGGCCGGAAAACGCGCGCAGCTCTGCAAACGAAAGGTACTCGTTCCGCGTCGTTTCAACCCGAACGAACTCCCCAAAGATCCCGGCGGTGTTGACGATATGATCGTATCCAGGGTTCGGATCCGTAAGCGCATTGTTGTCCACGATGTACGATCCGGTGACCGTTGTATCATCCGGTCCGTAGACGGTAACTTTATATTGCGAAGTGGTGTAGTTATCGCCGCGTGCGAACAGTTGCAAATGGTCAAGCTGCGTGTTGGAGCCAAGATCGACTTGCCAGTATTCGCCCACACCCGGCGTTGCTGAATGGTACACGGGTCGATACAGGCCTGTGCCGAAACTGCTGTCGATATTTCCATCATTGCCGCTGGAAATCAGTGCGCCAAAGCCGGGCGGCGAAGAGGTCGTCACCGGCTTGCCAGCCGCGATATTGTTGCTCTCAGTAAATTGAAGTGGATGTTGCGCGCCGATCACTTCGAATTCGGAAAATGTGAGCCAATAGTACGTCGATTGATCGGGAGGGGTTTCTTCGAATCGTACGAATCGCCCCAAGGTGCCTGTGGCTGCCCCACCTGCCGCGGTGGATCCCGGATCAGTCGTCCCCCACGTGCCAACTCCGTAGTACTGCGGACTAGTATTATATTGACGAGTAAACGCAACATTTCCTGGGTGCCCGGTGCCGTCATCTTGATAGATAGTTAGAGTCATTGGACCGAACACACCTTGGTCGGCGTCGGTGCGGCGCAAGACTTGGACGCGATCGATGTAAGCGCTCGCTCCCAGGTCAACTTGATAAAAGAGTTGCGATGTGCCTGGTGGCGCAGAAGTGTTCGGGTTTTCATAGAACACGGAACCATCGCCGAAATTTCCATCGCGGTTGCCATCTATGGCGTCGGTGATGGACGATCCAAAATCCTCGCCAGACGCAGTTGCGGTGACGCCAGGCAAAAGAGATAGGTTGACCGTGCCGGGAAGCGCGTAGGCCCTCTGAATGATCCCGCAAGCGGCCGCCAAGCAAATGATTGAAGCGATACGCGGCGCGGAAAGTCCGACTCGCGAGTGAACGAAGCTCCCTAAACGCATGATCCTAGATCTCCGCCTGCGTGGTAATTCAAAACATGCGACACCGAAAAAATTCTGACTTACTCGCCTCAAAGAAAGCCAGCAGCTGAAGAGCCGCCCTAACGCGGTTCATTGTAGTCGCGTATTTCGCGTTTTACGTCTAAATGTCCAGACGTTTCGGGCTTCGTCGATCAGCGAGAAACACGATCGCAAAAATTGCGAATCACGTATTTCTGCACTGCCGCAACAAGTCTGACGAATATCAAAACTCGTTGTGACGAAAAATGGAAATCGTTCTGCCGCAATCTGTAAAAAAGATTCTCTGTCTTTTTCACCACGGCGCGCTACGGATTTGAAAACAGTTGCGTTTGTTTGCGAAAATCGCCAGGCGTCAGCCCAGCATGGCGCTTGAAAGCGGTCGCGAATTGAGAGGCACTTCCGTAGCCTGTCATCGTGGCAATCTTTGAGAGCTTGTAACGCGTTTCCATCAATAGCAGCTTGGACCGCGACATCCGCACGCGCTCGATTTCCATTGCTGGCGTCCGTGCAAATGCGGCATGAAAGCGCCGCTCCAGCGTCGACCGACTTACGTGCAATTGCGAAACGACGTCTTGCACGCTTAGCCCTTCACACGCATGATCTCGAATCAACTGCATCGCCGCCGCCACTTCGCGATCGTCTACCGCAGTTGCTTCCGATGAAAGCCGGTGCGCAATTCCTTTCGGCGGAATGAAAATCGTATCTTTCGGTGGTGTGTCGCCGCTCATCATGGAATCGAGCAGGGCTGCCCCCTCATAGCCGATTCGCAACGTATCTGGTTGCACGCTGCTCAGCGGGGGATTCGACAGTTCGCAAATCACTTCATCGTCATCGACCCCAATAATGGCAACCTCCTCCGGCACGCTAAGGTCCGATCGATTGCAAGCATCGATGATTTGGCGGCCGCGCACATCGTTGCACGCAAACACGGCCAGGGGGCGCGGCAACGATTGCAACCACTCGGCAATTGCAGCGCCTTCCAATTCGCCGCGCGCCTCCCATCCGAGCACGTCTGTATGAGACTGAAGATGTGGGTGTGGCGAATAGACGTGGACATCCATGCCGCGGCTCTTGAGATACTCGACATATGCACTCAGGCGTCGCTCAGAAAAATCAACGCCCGGGAAGCCGATATAGGCGAAATGACGGAAGCCAATGTCGAGAAAATGCTCCGCCGCCATCCTTGTCACAATACGCGGATCGGTGTCGAGCATGGCGCCATTAGCTGGTCGGTGCGAACCGCGCAAATCGACCGTCGGCACCCCAAGGTCGGCAACCGCTTTGGCGATCTTCTCGTTTTCAATGCGAGCGACAATGCCGTCCCCTTTCCATGACCGAAGAAACTTGGGCAGGTTCTCCGTTAAACCGCGCTCGATATGCAGCACGCTCCAGCGGCCGTGCGACCGCACATACGCTGCAACCCCCAACAGACATCCGCGGCCGTAGGCTCGGGAACTTTCGATCAGCAGCATCACTCGCTTGCGATCGGTCGGCATGAGCTTAAATCGCTTAGTAAGGGGGCGTGATGAAATGTGTGAATCGAGAACAGCCTGCAATCAGACGTCACGGCGATAATGTGAGGAAAAGTGTAACTCATCCTAATCGTAGTTGCTTCCGCACGCTCTTGTCAGCGCCTGACGAAATATGACAAACGAATGAGGCATGCGATGAATGATGGAAATGCAATTGTCAGTTTCAATGAAGGGAGCAGTTTACTTTTCCGGCCACGGCGGATCCATGTCCAAACAAGATCACAAATGCGCGGTCCGCGCCTGGCGCGAACGGATCACGATTCCGACCTACGAAGCCGGTCAACCCGATCCCAACCCTGTCTTCTTGGAAAAGCGCGTCTACCAGGGGAGCAGCGGCGCCGTTTACCCCTATCCGGTCGTCGAATCGATTTCGGACTCGAAAGTTGACCGCGATTACGATGCCATTTTCCTTGAGAACGAATATCTCAAGATTCTCATTTTGCCGGAGCTCGGCGGTCGAGTGCAAATGGCGCTCGACAAAACGAACAATTACCACTTTGTCTACTACAATCGCGTAATCAAGCCGGCACTGGTCGGCTTGGCAGGGCCGTGGATTAGCGGCGGCATCGAATTCAATTGGCCGCAGCACCATCGGCCAAGCACATTCCATCCGGTTGCAACCGATATCATCCCAAGCGACGACGGCGCATGGACCGTGTGGTGCAATGAAATCGATCGGATGGTCGGAACGCGCGGCATGCATGGCTTTCGGTTGTACCCTGGCAAAGCCTACCTGGAAGTTCTTGTGCGGCTATCGAATCGCACTTCGATGCCGGAGACGTTCTTGTGGTGGGCGAACCCGGCCGTACACGTGGACGAGAACCACCAGTCAATCTTTCCGCCCGACGTTCACGCGGTGATGGATCACGGCAAGCGCGATCTGAGCAGCTTTCCGATCGCCACCGGCGAGTATTACAGAGTCGACTACTCACCGGGTACCGACATCAGCCGCTATAAGAATATTCCGGTGCCGACGTCCTACATGGCGCATCACTCGGATTACGACTTTGTCGGCTCGTACGATCACGGTCGCCAAGCGGGACTCGTACACATCGCGAGCCATCATATTTCGCCGGGCAAAAAGCAATGGACTTGGGGTTGCGGCGAATTCGGACAGGCGTGGGATCGCCAGCTCACGGATGAAGACGGCCCCTACATCGAGCTGATGTGCGGCGTTTACACTGACAATCAGCCCGACTTCAGTTGGCTTAGCCCTGGCGAAGAGCGGTCATTCTCCCAGTATTTCATGCCATACAAAGGCGTCGGCGTCATCAAGAATGCAACCATCGACGCGGTATTGGGACTCGACGTCGAAGGATCTCGCGCAACACTTCGCGTCTACACGACTGCAGAGCGTTCTTCAGCGCACATTGTATTGAGGACAACTGATGTTATTCTACTCGACGAGAAGTTCGATGCTTCCCCACTTACTTGTCGCGAGTTCGAAATAAAACTGCCGGCCGGCGTTGAGCAGAACGATTTACGCGTCTCAGTGTATGATTCGGCCGGCTCCGAACTCGTTAGCTACAGCGCAAAGCCGCATGAAATTGACTTCCCAGAGCCCGCCTTGGCGATCGCCCACCCAGAAAAAATTGACTCCAATGAGGCGCTCTATCTAGCCGGCCTGCATTTGGAGCAATATCGCCACGCGACTCGCCAAGCGGAAGACTACTACGGCGAGGCGCTATTCCGTGATCCAGGCGATATCCGATGCAACTTGGCGCTCGGTCGCACTTTTTACCGCCGTGGCCAGTATCGAGCGGCGGAATCGCATTTCCGTACTGCGGTTGAGCGCGCGATTAGCCACAATCCGAATCCAGCCAGCAGCGAGTGCTATTACGAACTCGGCCTGTCTCTCGCAGCTCAGCGTCGATTCGAAGAGGCGGAAGCTGCGTTTTACAAATCGACTTGGTCGCCTCCGTTTCAGGACGCTGCCTATTTCCAACTGGCGCGAATTGCAACAAGACGGGACGAGTGGGCCGTAGCGGAAGACTTGCTTCGACATTGCCTTGATCGCAATGCGAGGCATCAGCAGGCCATCCATCTGCTTGTAGTTTCGCTGGTATTCCAAAACAAGCGAGACATAGCCGTCGACTTAATCGATCGCGAGCTGGCGCGCGATCCCTTCAACCTCGGACTGCTTTTTGAGAAGGAATTTTTTATCGATCGCATCACGAAGGTTTACCAGAACCGGATGGGAAGCGACTCCCACAATTACATTGAACTGGCAATCGACTATGCGGCCGCCGGCTGCGACGAACGCGCGAGTGCAGTGTTGCGATTGGATCGTGAGCGAAGCGTAAACAACCCCGAATCCTCACTTGTCTACTACTATCTGGCGGACTTCGCAGATCAGATGGGAAACTCTCAAGAGGCCATGCGATATTCGATGCTTGGCGCACAGTCGCCAAGGCAAGGATTCTTTCCCAACCGGCGCGAGGATCTCGCGGTATTGGAATCAGCCGTCTCGCGACTGCCTGACGACTTTCGCGCTTGCTGCGATATCGGCAATCTTCTGTATAGCAAGCGCCGCTACGATGAAGCCATTGACGCCTGGGAAGCGGCACGCGATATCGCCCCCGACTTCCCGCAACCCTACCGAAATCTGGGCCTCGCGTACTTCAACCAACGGCAAGATCCGACCGCTGCTTGGAACTCGCTGGAACGCGCTTTCCAACTCGACTCGGACGACGCCCGCGTTCTGTACGAGCTAGATCAGCTCGCGAAGCGGCTAAATCACGCGCCTCAAGAGCGTCTGGAGCGCTTCGATGCATATGGCGGATGCGTTTGTCGTCGAGACGACTTGGCGATTGAGCAAATCACGTTGCTAAGTCAGCTCGGCCGACATGAAAGGGCGCTCGAGCTATTGCTTCACAGGCACTTCCATCCGTGGGAAGGTGGTGAGGGGAAAGTTTCATCGCAGTACGTGCTGAGTTTAACGGAATTGGCTCGAAAGGCTCTTGCCGCAGATCGATTTGGCGACGCGATCGACTTTTTGGAGCAGGCGCTCCATTGGCCCCACTCGTTGGGCGAAGGTAAATTGGCCGGCATTCAAGAAAACAACATCCACTATTGGTTGGGACAAGCTCACCAACAGATCGGTCACGAAGACGTCGCCCGCCGATGGTTTGAGCAAGCGAGCGTCGGCCTCGCTGAGCCGTCGTCCGCACAGTATTACAACGATCAACCGCCGGAAATGATCTTCTATCAAGGACTCGCGCTGCGAGCGCTAGCAAACGAGACCGCGGCGATCGAGCGCTTCGAGAGGTTGATCGGTTACGGCCAGGCACACCTGAACGACGACATCACCATCGACTACTTTGCCGTATCGCTGCCCGATTTCCTCGTATTTGAAGCCGACCTCGCGGCAAAGAATGAGTTGCACTGCCGCTATATGCTCGCCCTCGGCTATGTGGGACTTGGCAAAGATCGCCTGGCGGAACAAGAGTTTGCGAATATACTTCAACTCGACGCGAATCACTTGGGCGCGCTCGTCCATCGAAATCTCTGTAAAACGGACGCGCGGCCGGTCCTGCATAAGACGTCGCGACCATGACCACCAGAACTTTGGGTGCAGAAAGCCGCGGCGCTGGGAGCTCATCTCCGTCGATGGTCGGGGATGGCGTGCTGCGGCGACCCGAGACCGAAGCGCAATTTCGAATGGTGTTTCTGTGGGCCATCTGTCTCGTGGCGGCAATGGGCGGATTGCTGTTCGGTTATGACTGGGTAGTAATAGGCGGGGCAAAGCCATTCTACGAATTGTATTTCGCCATCTCCGACAGCCCCTTCATGCAAGGGTTGGCCATGAGCGCGGCCTTGTTCGGCTGTCTCATTGGCGCAGCCGCATCCGGAATCTTTGCCGATCGCTTCGGACGCAAATGGCTGCTGGTGTTGTCGGCCTTCCTCTTCGCTGCCAGCTCAATAGGTACCGCGGTCGCGCCAGGGTTCGGAACGTTCGGCATCGCGAGGCTCGCTGGCGGGATCGGGATCGGACTCGCATCTAATCTGTCTCCGATGTACATTGCAGAAATCAGCCCCGCGCGCATGCGCGGTCAATTCGTGGCGGTCAATCAGCTGACGGTTGTGGTCGGCATCCTAGCCGCTCAAATAGTCAATTGGCTGATTGCACGAAATGTCCCATCCGATGCCACGTCAACGCTGCTTGCAGGAAGTTGGTACGCCCAATTCGGTTGGCGCTGGATGTTCGCAGCGTGCGCCATTCCCGCTGCTGCGTTTTTCTTCCTGATGCTCTTCGTTCCGGAAAGCCCGCGCTGGTTGGCAAAAGCCGGCCGCTTCAGCGAAGCCGAGAATGTGTTGCGAAAAATTGGCGGCAAGGAATTTGCGCATTCGGAAATCGAGAATATCCGCGAGACTCTCAGCAACGATGAAATTGGCCGCGTGCACTTCCGCGACCTACTGGCGCCCGGCGTTTCGCGAATTCTTGTGCTTGGAATCGCGCTCGCCGTTTTGCAGCAATGGTGCGGGATCAATGTGATTTTCAATTACGCACAGGAAGTGTTCTCTGCCGCCGGATATAGCGTCAGCGGCATCATGCAATCCATCGTCATTACCGGCGTCGTGAATCTTGTGTTTACGTTTGTCGCCATCTTCACGGTCGATCGCTTAGGAAGGCGCCCATTGATGCTACTTGGCGCAGCAGGACTTGCGGCAATCTATGTTGTCCTCGGCGCTGCTTACTACGCGCAGAGTCACGGCGTCCACATGGTCGCACTAATCGTTGTCGCCATCGGCTGCTATGCGATGTCGCTGGCGCCAGTTACCTGGGTCGTGATTGCCGAGATTTTTCCAAATCGCATTCGTGGGGCTGCGATGTCCGTCGCCGTAGTCGCGTTGTGGACCGCATGCACTGTCCTAACATTCACATTCCCATACCTGAATCTTTATCTAGGTGCGCACGGCACGTTCTGGCTCTACGCGGCGATCTGCATTGCCGGCTTTTTCTTCATTTGGCAGCGATTGCCCGAGACGAAAGACAAATCGCTCGAACAAATCGAGGCCGAACTGACCGCTTGAGGATCTTCGCACCACGAGTGGCTGTTGCGCAGCCTACGGACACCGACTCATGAGTATCGAGCTGCATCACACTAGGATCGGCTCATGGCCGGCGGTCATCTTGCAAAACGACGCGATGCGGGTCATCGTGGTCCCCGAAATCGGTGCAAAAATCATTTCACTGCAATCGCTTCGCAATGGCCGCGAGTGGCTGTGGAAGAATCCACACCTGCCTCTGATTAAGCCGCCGCTCGATGCGATCGATTTCGGCGCCTCCGACGCCGGCGGTTGGGACGAAGTGTTTCCCACCGTCAATCCTTGCCGAGTACCAACTTCCGCTTGGGGCGATCGCACGCTGACTGATCACGGCGAACTCTGGTTTCGATCATGGCATGTTCTAGCCGCCCGCGTCGATTCGCAAAATGTGGCGTTACTTACGCTCGCCGTTGATGAGCCCGATTTGCCATTTCGGTTCGAACGCACTTTGACGCTGTCATCAGGATTAGGTCCCCTCGCGGCGAGTTACTCTCTAACGAATAAATCCAACGTTCCGATGCCCTTCATCTGGGCTGCGCACCCGCTTATAGCAATTGAACCTGGCGATATATTCGACCTGCCGAAGGGAACGCGAATTAGCTCTACGGGATGCGTTGGCGTCGACCTCGCCCCCGATGTGAAGGAATTTGAATGGCCAAGTGTGACGCTGGCGTCCGGCAAAACGCTAGACCTCAGCCACGCACCTGCGCGAAGCGCTCGTTTCGCGATCAAGCTTTTTGCCCAAGATGTTTCCAGTGGCACGATTGAAATTGCCGATCGAGCCAAACGCGAGGCATTGCGTTTGTCCTCTAATTCACCCTATGTGCAGCATTTGGGACTGTGGCTCAACTTCGGTGCCTGGTCCGGCGCTAATACGCAGCCCTATTACAACGCTGGCATCGAGCCGACAAACTTTCCGCAAGACGACCTGAGTGCTAGTTTGGGCAATTGTGCACCAGAGCTACTCCCTAGCGCGACCAGGAGTTGGGCGCTAACGATCTCCATCAATCGAAGCGGCGAGTACTAGTTGCCTCTATCGCTTGGGGCGCTCGCGCCCGTACAAGATGCCACAACCCACATCGTCTTCAATGCGCCGCGGGTTTGCCGCCTTAGAACCCGGGCGTCATTAAAGTTTCGCTGCCGCTATACGTTGATAGCGCCTGCCAGATGCCTACTGTGCTTTGACCATGCTGCGTTGAATCGATGTCATTGGTGATAAAATGCGTGCTGCCGTCAATCATCACGACATTCACGCCGCCTGAATGGGCGCTGCATGCCGAAAGCTTGTGGGCGCCAGGCCAGTCAGGGGTTGTCGTACATGGCGCGTTGGGATTCTTGTCATCGACAGCACAGTACCGGGCGCGATCCGGATACGAACTATTGGGTGGCTCGGAATGGAGGTACAGGCAGCCGCCGCCCCAATGCAGGCAGCCACGCATATCTCGACCTGGCTCTTTACGCAGCTCGGCAAAGCCGACGGTGTGACTTATACCGTCTGTCTCCTGGCTCAGCTTGAGCGGTCGATCGGGGAGATACGGACCGTGGCCAGCTAAGGCGGAGTGGATCGGGCGTCCCCCGCTGGGATACGTCACGCCGTTTTTGCATGCCGGGTAACCAGCCGCATTATTACCGATCATTTGCCAGTCGGGTTCGTTCATCCAAATTCCGCAATCTTCGAATCTCGGCCCCGGGTCTGACCAACCGGAATTATGGCGGAAAAATGCCACTAAGGTTTTGCGGACGTCTTTTTCCGCGGGCGCGCCCAAAACCTTAGCTGATTTATCTGAATCATCATCGACCCGCTGACCGTACCAGCGAACTAGGTTCAAATCCTAATTCCCCAGCTCTTAAGCTTCGCTCCAAGTTGTTACGGATCAACAACTTCTCTCAGCGAAGTTTTTTTCATTTTTAGAATCCGACACACATCCGACACAGCACGGCGCATGGATTGTGCTTGGGTCGATGGCGCTTTCTAAGACAGCCTACTACGATTCACTTGCCTCAAATTTGGGGCAGGGTACCGTCATGGCTAGTCTCTTCTTTGACGAAGCGTCGGAGCACTTTTATGTCCGCTTTCGGTACGCCGGACGGTCGTTCAAGCGATCCCTTGAGACCAGCAATAAAAAACTTTCCCGAGCCCAAGCTTCGCGAGTCGAAGAAACTCTGATCCTTCTTAAGAATGGCCGCCTAACAATTCCCCCGCATGCGATCCGGCCGCTTTCATTGTTTCTGATGGACGCAGGACCTCGTTTGAGTCTCCAAAGCTTCCGACACTCGTGGAAGTTACCACGGCATTTAAGGCCGCACGGATAACTATGTTGCCGGCGAGGGCTCATCCGTATTCATGGCCGCTCCAGGAGCACTTGGCAACATCAGTCGGAGCGTGGTTCTGAAGCCACGAATCTCCGTGTGCGAAGAAGCATTTGCTCATTATGTGATCGCGCATGAATTTGCTCATGCTTACTTGCGAAATGGGCCGTGGGGTAACATCTTCGACCCGGAAGACGCGGCCGACGCGTTGGCAGCATCTTGGGGATTTCCGCGGCCAGTATGAATAAGGCGCCGGAACGATTCGAGTGAAAACGCTCTAGCATTTCTTAAGGCATCGTGTGAGTGTTCGGTCCAATGTATTTGCGAAGGTTTGAAGATGCTTTTTAGTGAGCGGACTGGGGCCACGGGTATCAATCCCTTCCGATCGGAATTGCTCCATCAAGTCGCGTGAAGCTAGCCGGTCATGCACACTGTTCTCGTCAAACAGCTCGCCGCGAACGCCGATAGCAATCGCTGAGTTTTCGACTACGCGAGCAGCCAGTGGTATGTCACCAGTGATCACCACATCCCCGGGTGCAAGCATCTCAACAATCTTGTCGTCAGCGATATTAGCACCTTCGGGGACAGTAATCAGTCGGATCAATTTACCCGATGGAACATGCATCGACTGGTTGGCGACCAGTGTCAGCCCCACCTGTAATCGGCGCGCTGTTCGATAGAGAATCTCCTTGATGGGAGCAGGGCATGCATCTGCATCAACCCAGATTTGGAAGGGATTATTTCCAGGAGTGTTCATAAGGCTGAACTAACCTAGTCATCGATTCACCAATAAGGTCCAAACCCGCCGCAAATTCTCGGCTCATCCGTTGAGTGTCGAGTCAACGTCCGCATTAACTACCGGTGCCTTTTCTTGGACTCAAAATTCAGTAACCGCAAGGTCGTGGCGGATCAAGTCCTCTCTCCGGTACTTAATTGTCTGCAAAACTTTAACACGTGTGGCCTGCGAACAAAACGTCGCAGGCCACACGCGGATACCGGGGGCAATTCCGGGCCAGCACCGACCTTCGGCGCAGCAACACTGGCATGGCCGTCCATCCACCATTTTGACACTTAGCGTTTAGCAAATGGTCGATTTTTGGTGCGTCTCGCGTGTGAGCTGTCGTGACGAGCTAATAGCACTAAGTTTGAGTTCGCTTCAGCATGTCGCCACCCGAGTGACCGGACGTGTGATGAGGACTCGTTAGAAACCGCCGCCAATTTTTGGAGCGGCCCCGACTGACGTGCCACCTTCAAACGAGGCCCACGACCGAAGCGAGAATCTATTGGTGGTCGCTCACCCAGGTCAGTTGCGGCTCATCTTCAAAGATCAAGAATAATCGCAACCACGCAGAACGATTAGCGAAGTTGATATACCGTGGAGAGGTCCCGACTGTGCATGTACCCTCGCTTGTGCGGACTTGGCCGGCTAAGGGGGCGATTTGATAAGCGGCGGTGACGTTTGCTCAAGAATTTGAACCGCCTCGTCAATGCCAACGCTCCGCACGACTTCGGCATCAGATCGATCGATGGCGTAAACAAATGCACCAGCGTCATCCGTGCAATAGCCAGCGTCAAGCACGTGAGCGGCGTGATTAAGTACCTCCAATACATGACCATCTTCCAAGTCCGCTACTACCATGCTACCTAACGTCCCAGTGGCACCGTTTGGCAGGAATCCCAAAAACCTGGTTCCAACCGGAGAGATAGCTTTCGGAGCTACCGCCGTGCGAATCTCCGATTGTAGCTGACCATCTCTCACTCGGTACGAACGCAACAGATTTGATTTCAAACCAATGAATATGAGCTTGCCGTCGGGCGAAAAAGCAGCACTCATTATCGGAGCATCCAATTTGAAATGAGATATCTCCTTGCCGTCGTGAATGTCCCAAATGATGAAATCGCCAGGCTGATCATATCGCCCAGCGCCGAACAACGGCGGATCCTGGCAGGTGGCAAAGGTACTGCGGTTGTCCAACTCGAGTTCGTATTTTTTTGCCCCGTTATCGATGCGGTACCCAGCAAGTCTTCCTTTCGCGCCGCAGGCTACGGTATTCCCATCGGGGGATAATACGATTTGTCTATTGGTGAGGCCATGAATACCGCCAAGCTCCTTGAAATCCAACTCGCCAACCAATGGCAATACCCGAGATTCTTTTTCTATCGAAGGACCGGATTCATACACCCGCACGATTTTTCGAAAATACGTTGCTGCATCACTGGTGTCGCCGGAAGTTTCCTGCCATCGCACTGCCACGTGCCTGCCATCGGGAGTCCCGGTAACACCCCAAACATGGAATGCGCGGCCTGGTAAGGCACCTGGCGGTTCCACCCGAACTTGAACAGTTTGGTTCGAATGGAAATTGATGATTTGCAGGGCGCTCTCCGTCGCAAACAGTGCGTTTCCACCTGCCATTCCGACGCTCCAACTGTTCATAGGCATCCTGTTCGATGTTTGCCCGCGCGTTGAAGATTGGGTCTTGCCAAAAACCACGATTTCCCGATCTCCGGCTAAGGCCAGAGATTGGCTGGCGGCGTCGAAGGCCAACAACTTAGGAGCCTCAGCCCGCTGTGGCCATAACGAGTGATAACGGGCGAAGCTGGCGTGGGAAGTTTTTTGCGCGATTTGGGCGTCAGACTCGTTGCTTGGCTCCGAATTCGTTTTCTCAAAGTTGGTTGGGAAGGAACTGATCAAGTCGTTTGACACCAGCGAAATACCAGCCACTCCGCTGCTGATCGCCACACCCTCCAATCGAGTTTCGGGGGCGTACAAAATGTTCTGAAAAGTGTAGGTGCGGACGGTTGAGTCGTTGATATCGAGCCAGGCTAATTCAGAAGTCTCGCTGGATGAAATTGGATTGACAATTCCGACAACGTTGTCGTCGGATTGTAGTCGGAGGACATTCGCCTCTAATGAAAACGTTCGTATCTCATTCGTTGCCCACTTCCACAGCGATCTTTTCTCGGTCCACTGCCCGACAGGATCGAACAGCACTGCACTGCCTGAGGGGGAAATATCAATGCTTGGTCCGCGTGAATACCCCTGAGCTAAGGGGAATTGATGTTCGGCCAGCTGCTGCGCAGCGTCATCGAACACGCTTACAGTGCCCTTCACGTCGAGAATCACTAAGTGCTTGCCGTTGGCGTCCGATCGAATGGCGACAACGCTGGCAGGCATTTGGCATAAGCCACACGGCTGCAGTTCCGGTAGAGAATAAATGGCAACTTGGCCTTCGGTAGTGGAAATGGCAAGCCGATCGGGCCCCATGCTGCAAGTCAGCCCACCATCGGCTAAGAGTTTTGAGCTGCTGATTTGCTGGCCATCAACTGCCGAGTAGACCGTGATGAAGTCTCCTGCGGAAACCACAAGCCATTTCGGGCCGCTACCAACGAAGCTTCCCCAGCGAGGAGCTGTTTCGCAGAAAATACGAGCCGCCGGTTGCCAGTCTTTTCTGGCTTCAGCCACAATCGTGGCCAGCAGGCGCCCATACTCCCACATTGGTTTGCTTTTGATGGCTGACGTGATTTGTTCATAGGCATCGTTCAGCCTACCTTGGCTAATCGCATATTGAGCGCCCACATAATTGACCAGTCGTTTCGAAGCATCCGCTTCCTCACTCGCCAGTTCGGCTTGCTGATCGGCACGCTGTGCTTCGCGATCAGCGGCTTTGCGGGCCGTCACAGCGTCGTCGCGCGCTATCTCGGCTTCAGCTCGCTGCTGCCGGGCCTGTAACAAGCCCAGGCTCGTGCCAATGATGCCCACTACCAGTGCCAACATCACAGCCGCCGTCAACGAAACCACCACCGGATTTCGGCGGCACCAGCGGACGAAACGCTCTTTGGTGCTCGAACGGCGCGCTAAAATCGTCCGATCGGCTAGATAGCGGCCCAGGTCTTCAGCCATTTCCTCAGCGGTGTGATAGCGGGCGGCCGGCTCTTTGGCAATCGCCTTGAGGACGATCGTTTCCAAATCTCGTGGAATGGTCGGATCGATTTTGGTGGGCGCCTTCGGAAGCTGATGTAAAATCTGATCCACCAGCTGTCCCCGACTGTTGCTTTCCTGGAACGTGTGCAGCGTCAATAACTCGTACAGCGTCGCGCCGAGACCGTAGATGTCGCTACGGCGGTCCAGGACGCCTTCGAGCCGCTCCGGAGCCATATAACGCAGCGTCCCGAGAAAATCGCCCGTTTCGGTGAGGTCGTCATTGCCTTCGAGTTTGGCTAGGCCGAAATCCGTGACCCAGATATTGCCCTCCGCATCGAGCAACAAGTTGGATGGCTTGATATCGCGATGGAGTATGCCCTCTCGATGGGCATAGGAGATGGCTTCTGCGGCTTGCAAACCGACATGGGCGACGTGGCGATAATAGTCGCGACTCGAACGTCGCCAACCCGGAAGCTCGGTCAAAATATTGGATTTTGCGGACGACGGCTCACCTCTTTCATCTTCGCGGTCAAAGTCGCGAAGCGCGCACACAACTTCGTGCAGGCTTCGGCCATGGATAAACTGCATCGCGTAGAAGTGCAGTCCATTGAATTCACCGACACCGAACACCGGCACAATATGGGGGTGCTGCAGTCGTGCGGCTGCGCGGGCCTCGAATCGGAATCGCTCCAAGTGTTTCGGATTCAAGAGAGCCGGTTGCAATAAAACTTTCAGGGCCACGTGGCGGCCGAGCGATTCCTGCATTGCCTCATAAACAATCCCCATGCCGCCGCGGCCAACTTCCCGGACGATCGTAAAATCGCCGATTTCGCGAAGTGACGGCGGAATACAGCCGTCATCTGGAACGCACGCCGCCGCGTGTTTCTCGAGAAGCATGATCGACGGCAACACTTTGGCTAGCTCGGTCGCCAAGCTGGGAAACTGCTCGATGTATCCCCTCAGACTAAGCGCCTCGCCGGCACGCAAGCGAGCAACAAACAATTCGACCGCCTGTTCAAGTTCGTCGCCGCTATCGACCAGAGACTCGTTTGTCACAACAAATCCTCCCCTCCGGACATGGCGACGATTACCTCTTTGAGGCGAATGAGTGCCCGCGTGTACCGCTTACTCGCCGTGGACTTATCGAGGTCAAGGACCTGGGCTGCCTCACCGTTGGAGAGTTGTTCGAAGTGTCGCAGCACGAGAATCTCGCGGTCGATCGGATCAAGCGCATCGAGCGCATCTTGAAGTCGCCTTTGTTCCTCCATACGGATGGCAGCCTGGCTCGGCGTGGAAATGTTGGCAAGGAGATTAGCCGCCAGGTCGGCCGTGGATGCTTCCGGGAATTTGCCTTGATACAGCGAAACGTCGCGACTGGCATCGCGCGCTTGGGCGCCGAGATGGCGTCGGTGTTGTTCCATCAGCCGCTGACCTACGATCCATCGCAGCCACACGAAGAAGGGAACGGACGGATTCTTCGTGTACTCGTGCAGCCGCTGTGCCGCCTCGACGTATGACTCCTGAATCACATCCGACGGATCGATCCGTCCCTGCAAGCGACGATCCATGCGAAGCGAAATCATCCGTCGCAACCGCAATCGGTTATCGCTCAAGAGGCGCTCCCAGGCCTGGTTGTCTCCCTGCGCCGCACGGTCGACCAACGCGGGTGTTTCATTCGATTTTAGGCCATCCTCGTCCATGCTCCTAATATAGAGAACTGAGTGACGGAGCCGGACGGGCGAAAAACCCGGGAGATAGCGTCTCCGTCGGTGGTTGGTCGGCGACCGCCGAGGCCAAAGGCAGCGATCAGCAGGGACTTAAATGCCCTCGCAGACTCACGCTTTAGCCCGAAAACCGAAAAAACTCGGGAATTTTGGCGTTTGCGCCGGTTATTCCTGTCCCCAATCAACTTCCTCTCGCAATTAGTACTAGTTGGGGGTTTTCGTAATCTTAGCCCTTAGCGAAAAGCGGTATCCGCCGGCAACCGACACGCCGCGAATCGAAAATCTAGTTGACGCAAGTCTCGTCGCCGGCTGCGGCGCGGCGATTTTCGTCTTCTTCGGTGGGCGGCGTGCTCGCCAATCATTCTCGCGAGGCTGAAATCACTATCAGCCGCGGCGCTACCTAATTGGGGAACAGCATGCTTCGATTGATTCCAGGATGGGCGCAACTTTGCGAACAGTCGTCGCGGCGCCGCGCCAAGAAAGTGCGCCTCCCGCGCGATCGGCGTGCACGGCGCGCCGCGTTCGAGGAGTTGGAGTGCCGGCGGCTGTTGGCGGCCGATTTTACAGGCGTAGCAACGAACCTCCAAAGCGCTCTTGAAGTGGTGCAGAGCCAGGTCACCGTGGCGCTGGATGCAGCTCAGACCGGGAGTCAATCGCATATCCCGATCGTTGGCGACAAACTGGGGCAAGCCGCGCAATTCGTATCGAAATTCAACGACGGCTTGACTCAAGCCATTCACGATTTGAACCAGATCACGAATCCGACCGACACACAAATTAAACAAGCGATACTAAACACCCCATTCATCGCCGACCGTAGCGGAAATGGTTCAGTTGGAATTGAAGACGTAGTGCTTACGCACCTTGCCAACTTCGGCAGCGGCGGAACAGAAATCGAATTCACCCTTCTTGCTAGCGCAACGCCCGTCAATCAGTCGTTGAATTTCGATACCGGGTTGCCGGGTCTGCCGGTAAAGATCAGTACGACCGGCGCACTCGATCTTAGTGTCGGTTTCGCGTATGAGGTGGCATTCAAATACAATGACGCGAATACCGTTGCGCTCGATTCGAACGTCCGCTTGCCGAATACGATCACGGCACCTGACGGCAATCATCCTTATGTCAGCGGCAACCATCCTCTGGCGCTGTTTATCACGGCGGCCCTCTCGTCGAACTTCCACGCCGACGCTCGCTTCGGATTTATCGAAGGAACAGCGACACTGGTTCCGAGTATGCCGAACGGCCTGTACGTGACCGCGCTGGTGAGCGACCTGACCACGTCCCCAACGGTTGCGATCGATGGCACGGCGGGCGCGAATCTGCACCTTGCCGGGTCATTCGCCGGCACGGACAACGATTTTCCGGGCATCAGCACCGACTTCCATTTGAATTGGACGTTATCAAGCACGAGCGGCGTAAGCCCGCCGACTGTTTCATTCGATAACGTGGCGCTGGATTTGGGCAAGTTTGTCACAAATATCGTCAAACCATTTTTTCAAGATGTTCAGCAAGCGACCAATGGACTGAAACCGGTGCTCGACATCCTAGGCTATCCGCTGCCCGGGCTCTCGGACATGAGCCATTTGCTGGGAGGTGGCGACATCACGCTGCTCACATTGGCAGGCGCGGGATCGGAACTAACTGGCAACGGTCCCCTTTTCGATTTGGTTCAGAAAGCAATCGAAATCGTAAAGCTGATCGACAATACAACCTTGCAAAATGACAACATTTCGATGCCGCTTGGCGGGTTCGATTTGGATGGCAACGATTTGCTTTCTGCATCGCCAGCGCTCGATATATCGGATTTGGATGCGGCCGATCTCACCAACCTGTCTCCCAGCGCCGTTCACAAAGCCGCCCTCGGACTTACCGATTTCGTCCACAGCTTGGGGTTGGGCGACGCCGTAAACAGCTTGTTCGACAGCATGACGGCTGGCAAGACGAACGGCTTCGACATCGAGTTCCCCATACTCGACCACCCAGAACAGGTTGTGTTCAGCATGATTCTGGGACAGGACGCGGACATGTTCTCGTTGGAGGCCGACGCCGATATCACCTCCCACGCCGAGTCGGCCAGCGGACTGTCTATTTTCGGCATGCCGATCATCTACAGTGGCGATGTCCATTTTCAAACGCATTTCAAAATTGCCTACGATACTTACGGCCTGCGCGAGCTAATCAACGGTCTTGCTAACGGCCACCTCAGTGCTGGCAATGTCTTTTCGGATGTCACCGACGGGTTCTATATTTCCGACGATTCGTATTTCAACCTTAGCGGCGATATCAAGGCTGGCGCTGGACTTTCGTTAGGAATATTCGATTTCGATGTTTCCGGAGACGTGGGGACCGGCGACTTTGGAACCACGCCGGTTAGCATCACTTTCGACACCACCCCGACAGGCAAAGTACGTTTCGCCAATGTTGACTCGACCATTCATCGGACCGGTGAACTCGACGCGGACCTCGGCATTGAAGTCGATATCGGCAAGGAAATCCTCGGGCATTTCTTTGGCGTTCGCAAACGGTTTAATCTAGATCACGAAGTGTTGATTTACTTCGGCTCGAACGATCCCCCCATCCTAGCCTCACAGCCCGACGCGAATGGAAATGTGCTCTTGTATCTCGGCGAGAATGCTACGCTGCGTCATGGGTATGGGCTCGATAACCCGGTCGATGGCGACGAGTCATTCATTGTCCGACACCTGGCGACCAACCTCGACGGTTCGGAAAACATCAAGGTCTATGCCTTTGGAGTATCCGAGGAAATCGACAATGTGCGGAGCATCTCCGCCTTCGACAATTTAGGGAACTTGACAATCACCGTAACGCCCGGTGTCACCTCCAACGTGCATTTCGTAGGTGGGCAGGGTTCCGCGAACTTGACGTACATGGGAAGTGGCACGGCCGAATTGTATGCTGGCGCGCTCGCGAGTGTTTTGACGGGCGGCAGCGGAATGAACGTCTTGGTCGGCGGACCCATGGACGACGAAATTACAGGCGGCAGCAGTTCCAATGAGTTGGACGGCGGCGACGGCAACGACACAATCACCCTCGGTAGTGGATCCAATAATGTCTCCGGCGGCAGCGGCCACAACATAATCATCATTCCCACTCCGATTCTGCAAAACGCCACGGTGGTCGGCGGTACCAATCCGAACAATTCGCTGCAAATCCTTGGCAGCACCGATACGGTTGCGATCAGTGCCGAGCCTTCCAACGGGGCGATCGACGTCGGCATCCAGAACACGTTCGCCAACCCCGTCGTCCACGTGATTGTGAGCGCTATCGGCGACGTGTTCATCAATGGCCAAGATAGCGCCACGAACTTCACGATTGGTGATCTATCGGCCGTCGGCGTTCACCAGTTATCAATGAGCATTGTGGCGTCGTTTACGACTGCTCGCACGATCGATCTCGACACGAGAATCAACGATCAGGCGTCGTCGGTGGGGATCCATGACCTCCTGAACCAATACGACGATCCGCAGCATCCAGGACAAACGATTACCGAGCACGGCGCGACGATCGTCAACAGCACCACGGGTCTCACTACTCAATTGCTAGGTTTCGCCGGCGACGACACGCTAACGTTCCATCATCACGGCGGGTCCATTGCGGTCGATGCTCTCGGTTTTACGAGCGGCAACTTCGTGTTTGATACTGCAGAGCGCTCCCCGGGCCAGGCGGATTCAATCACGATCACAACTCCCTCTCGCGACAACGGCATCACGCTCGCGATGACCAGCAGCGGCAACGACGTGTTGATCACCACGATGAGTTACACCAGTTTCCGCGTCGAAGGGGATACAACGCTCGATAGCCTCGACCTGGAAGTATCGGCCGCCACCAGCGGCGCCAACACGCTCACCTTCGATGCGTCGACCGTGAAAGGCGCATTTACGGTTCACGCACTGGCCGACGCAACGGCCATCGATCGTATGACGCTGAGCCAGGTCGGTCAGTTGACCGTCGCTTCGATTTTCGGGCAAGCCTCGACGACTGACCTGCTGCTTGCCACCGGCCAACTAGCGCTCATCGAGCACGATGTGACCGTTTCAAACGTTCAACTTAAGATCAACAACTCTTCTGAGGCCGCGGGCGGCTACTTCGAGCTCACGGCGAGCACATTTGGAAATTGGCTGATTCCAGCGCTCGGAATTGCGCCCCGCTTGAACTTCAGCGGGCTGCGATCCGATATGGAAATCTTCGCCGCCGCCGGCGATCGGTTTCAATTGGATATCACGCCGCCCAGCATCACAAGCTTGACGATACACAACGCGTCGAAGGTAGTGCAGGATCTCGTGTACACTGCGAATTGGGCGGTGCCGCTGGCGTTGATTGGAAACTTCGCATTCTTCGCTGGCCAGACTCTGAGCTCAGACGGTACCGTCAACCGCATAAAGCGGCTGATCAACGTCCACTCGGCCGTCACGCTTGAATTCGTGGGTGATGCGCCATCGCAAGTCGTGTTGGATGGCGACGCCGATGCTCCGGGCGCTCAGTACACCCTCCAAAAGAACACGATCACGAATTCGACAGTCGGATTGAGCGTCGCGATCAAGGGATATCGCTCCGTTGATACGCTCTATGTGTACATGCCCGGTGCGAATATGGTCGCCGATCTGCCGACCACGAGTATTGGGCAGATTTATTTCGACGGCCAGGCGCGGCTAAGCGGCACAAACCCGGCCGCTCCCAACACCATTACAATCCACGGTCGCTATGGCAGTGCTCAACTCACGCCACTAAGCACATACAACTCGCTTCTGGCCAATGGCAACAACGTCTATCTGCTGGGCTCAATGCCGCAGGATTCGTTAGCCGTCGACGTACCGACGAACGTGCTGATCACCGCGGGGATGCCGACCCAACTCGATTTGGATCAAAATCCGGACGCTTACGCCACAGTTACGTCATCCCTGTACGGAAGTACGCTCATCGGGTGGAAATCCGGCGCCAGGCCTACCGATAACGGTGGGTTCTTTGTCTTCCCGAACGTCGATGACGACCAATGGTCGTCGGTTTTCGCTCCGGGGCCTGGGAATGGCACCCCGCCCAATCCGTTCGAGGACCAACCCTATGGCATCGAGATGCCATCTACGGACTCGCAACTCACGGTTATCTACCACACTTGGGAAAACATCAACGGGGTTCGGACCCTAGTTGACCAGGTGCCCATCGTCGGAACCGCTCGCTTCTGGACGGTCAACCCGAATCCTGTCGCCGTCGATAACAACGTGCAGTTGAACGCCTCGCAAGTGCGAGGCACGTTCAATTTCAACGTGACCGGTCCCGATTACGACTATATCCGGCAGCTCGAGACCGGGATGTTTTCGGCGACCGAGCTATCCGTCAGTTACACGGCTCCGTTCTACGTCTGGGGAAACCACTACGACGACATGCGCATCGCCTTTGGGCAGAGCAATATCACGCTGACTGATGTCAATCCGCAGCTCTCGGTCGCCATCAACAGCGGCAACAAAAACTATACCTACCCCGGTGGCTCGTTCCAGGGTTCTTTTCCCGATAACGACAGTACGGTCCTTCGCAGCCCATACCCGGTGACCACGCTGAACGTGGGCAATGGAACGCTGGCCAGTATCCAGGGCAATGTTTCCGTGCAGAACATGATCGTGAACGTGGACGATTCTGCCGGAACGAATGCCAACAATCTGATTTTGACCTCCACGACTCTGGGAACGTGGACAACAACCGGCGGCACGACGAATCCCGTGCTGACGATCGGGTCGCTCGATAGCCGTACCTTTACGGTGATCGCCGGCACGACCGACCGACTCGATATCGAAGCTGTACCGTCGACGGCCGGCTTGACGTCCATTCAAACTGCCAACAACAGCACTTCGCCGGTGGATGCGTATCTGATGGGGCGGGCGCAAGCGAGTCACTTCCAAGCGGTCGGCAATATCAACTTGCACATCGGCGATCGACTTAACGCGAATGGATCGGTCACACTCGCCGGGCAAGTGAGCGGCACGTGGGCGACCGATTCGACGAGCGTGCCGATTAACTATCAATATACCGGAACAAACGGGCATGGCTTGTTGGTATACGACGCCGCGAATACGAGCGCGGGACTTGCCGAAATGGCAATCGGCCCGGTCACCGGCGACACTACGAAGCAGCAGTTAGTCTTCAATAACAGCAAGACCAGCGTCATCTACGGCGCCAGTACGGATGTCAGCTACTACGAGCCGGTATTCGGCGTGAGCAATATTTTTAACCTAATCGACAACCGCCTCAATGGCGCCGTTCACTATTATGCGAACGCGTCGGGGCCGTTCAGCAGAGTGAATGTCCAGGCGGCATTCGGACCGGTTGAAGTCGACGGCCGGGGCGTCAATACCGACGTGGAAATATCACCGGCAAGCTTTGGCGTGCTCGGGCTGGGCACGTCACCCGTCGGCAACGACTTGAGTACTACGATTCTGGCGCCGGTCACCGTTACGCATGCCACGCTGGCGATTCGTCCCGATACGTTGTCCACACCCGCCCCGTCGCAGCCGAAAAATGTCGTCATCGGCACCAGCCAGATTACAGGAATCGCCGGCGCTGCGATTCAATACTCGAATCTCGTCGATACGGTCACATTCGATACAATTCCGGGACTAATGGTACAAATGCCCCGCTTTGCAGCCAATCTTACGGTCGCCGGAACGCTGGCCGGTGTCACCACAGGAGTTTCCGTCATCGGCCAGTCGATGCTTAGCACGCAAGTCACTGGCACTTCAGGGCGGCTCGCCTTGGGCACTTTTGATGAAAACGGGACGTACTTTTTCGTGGATGGCGGACAAGAATTCAACTACACAACCCAATCGCTGACAATCGGCAACGGCAGCGTTCAGAACGTTCACGGCGATGTATTGGTTGGCGGAACCGGTCACTTTTCTACTTTGAGTGGCATGGTTATCGATGATCGAAACGACACCGCGGGCCGCACCGCAACGTTCAACACCACGTCGCTGACCAACAGCAATGCACCTACGCTTGCAGGTCTGGCCTCGGGCAACATCGCCATGCGGCAAGTCTCGGGCGGGCTCACAGTTTATAGCGCTGCCGGCAGCCATTGGACGCTGCAAGGCATTGATTCACTCGGTCCCGCGACGATGTACGCCGGCGTGGGAACGATTGTCGACTTAGCCGGCCCGCCGGGAAACTTCAGCAATTCGGCCGTCATTCCACGATGGACGGTTTACGGCGCCGGTACGGTTCGATTGAACCCGGGCGCGGTTCCGAAAGTTAACTCCTTGCAGTTCCCAATCATCAAAGCCGATCCCGCGCGGCCCGCCGATATCACTCAGTTGATCGTCGATCACACAAACGTCCAAGCGGTATTCTTTGACGACAACTCAGTGCCCAGCGGCGTCAACAACTTTATCCAAGTGTTGGACAAATCGAGCGACGGCCTAGGTCGTGTATCGCTCGGCAATTCGACCGATTTGCAAACAGAAGTCGAGTTTGCGCCGACTACAACGCAGTTGACGGTGACCGGCGACCATAGCAATACACCGCAAATCAACATTCTTGATACGGTCGCTTTGTCGACCACGATCAATCCGAACTTCAACCAGGTCAACGTGCTTGGCACCACGGCACCACTCGATATCACGCAATCTGCCCTGCGATTCTCAGGGGATGCCGCCAACGTAATCCTCGGCAATAGCAACAGCATGCAGGCGTTGCACGGCGATATCACGCTCGATGGCAGCAACGCGACGCTTCCGACGATGCCCGCCATGTTAAGCTTCGCTGCCGACAGCACGAACCACGTGGTGACGTTTGCGAATCCGTCCTCCGGTCACGTTGACATTACGGGACTCGCTCCCGCGGCAATTCACGTCGTGGGCACCTTAGTCGCGCCGTCGATAACGGCTGGCTCGGGCAACAATACGCTCGTCGGCGGCAATGCCGCGAACTCGTGGATTATCAATGCAGCAAACGGCGGCACGCTCAACAGCCTCTTCAAGTTCGCCGGCTTCCGCAATCTAACCGGCGGCATGGGCGCCGATACGTTCCGCTTCACCCCGGCCGGTTCGATTACCGGTAATTTAGATGGGGGCCCCGGTATCGATAGCCTCACATACGATAATCTATCGACGTGGCACACGTTGTCATACAACTTGGCACAAGGCATCGCGCCGCTCGTCGGCGGCACGGCCAGCAATCTCGAAATCGTTCCCATCGACCATGGATCTGGCAGCAACCAAACTAGTTTCATAAATGATGTCGTCTCCTATTCGCCGCTGTCGATTTTCGGCGGCTTGGGCGCCTTTACGTACAGCGCGACGGGGCTGCCAACCGGGCTTAGCATTGATGCGCATACGGGTGCAATTACTGGAACGATCGCGACCCAACTAAGCGGCGACCACGCTGTTCACGTGTCTGCAACGGATGGCTACAACTCTGCCGCCACGGATTTCACGTGGACAATTCAAACATTCTCGCTCATTAATCCGGGCACTATTCGCTCCCACGCCGGTGACGTAGTCAGCTTGCCAATCCAAGTCCAGGGGAGCGCAGCTGGCCTAACGTTTTCAGCAACTAGTTTGCCGGACGGACTCTCGATCGATCCCGCGACAGGTTTAATCAGCGGCACACTCACGCCACAAGCGGCCGAGGCTGAGTCTTACGGTACAATCGTGTCCGCCACCGACGGAGGAAGCGTTCAATCGGTCTCGTTCGTGTGGCTAGTCCCATCGTTCGCACTCCAAAACCCGGGTGACCTAACAATTCCCGAAGGCGCTCCCCTTCACATTCCTTTGCTCGCCTACAATTTGAGCGGCGATTCGTTGGCATACGATGTCGACCTATCAGACAACTTCTACGTCGATTCGCAAGGCATACTACGAGGAAAGTTTGGTTTCTACGGGGAACCCGTCTCATTCGACGTGACCGTAATGGCGAACGACAACTACGTTACCGATTCAGTCGAGTTCACCATAACGACCGAGCCAGGATTCGACATTTCTGGAAACGACGATCGACGGACCTCCGATGGCACACCGATCGATACGCAGATTACGGTGTCCAGCCCGTACGGAGACCAACTTTCAGTTGCGGTCTCGGGACTTCCGCAAGGGCTGACGATTGACGACAACCTGCACATTACCGGAACAATCAGCCGCAGCGCAGTCAGCAGCACGCCGTACCATGTTACCGTGGCTGTCACCAATGAGACCGTTGGTTACACCTATGATGCTGGCTTCGACTGGACCGTAATACATGTGCCAACGGCAGCGGAGATCAATAATGGTTCGCCCGCTGGTGTGCCATTCCTCATAACCACCTTCGATCCCGACAGCTTCGCGGCGCTGACTCAATTTCAAGACGTCACGTATGGTTCCGGCGCCACGACTCACACCGTCGTCTATTTCGTGAACGGAAGCAACATCTGGCAATACAATGGCCAACAAGCCACTCAGGTGAAGAGTATCGATCCAAATAATCCGACCATGCCAACGTCGCTCTACCAATATGCCGCCCTCCCAGGACGGGGCATCATTTTCTCCGACGACCAAACAGGCCACGTGTGGTTCGCCGACGAATCTGGCGCCAGAGTGATCTACTCTGGAAGCCTCCAATTCACTACGGGAATCAACGGCAGCATCGTAGGCAACTTCGGATTCGTCGATGCCGAACAATACGATCCCAGCGCAAGCGCCATCTCCAACGTGGTGTTGCAGATCAATTTCAACACTAACTCCGACCCCACGGTCCGCTCGATATTTAATTCTCCCTATCAGATCGACTACAGCAACATGATGCCATTCGGCGGCGGACTAATCTTCGACGCCATAGCGCCGGCGAACCAGGCCGAGACGTTGTATTGGTACGACCCAGCGTCGAGTCAGCTGCATTCGCTGCTGAGTTCGACGTCCATCGGATCATTCGGCCAGTTCACGATCGGCAACAATGGCGACAACACTCAGACCCTTTATTTTATCGAGAACGCGTTTGGATTTGCGATCTTAGATACTTTGAACTCCTCACAATTGAGTGCAGCACATCCGACGATCACGATGAATGAATCTTTCAACGAAGTTGACAATTCCACGGCCTATGCAGACGGGAGATTGGTCGTCATGGAGACGAAGCCCGGCAGCAACGGCGAGTCCGTTCAACTCTATTTGTCCAATGGCGGCGGGGGAAATACCCAGCCCGTTGGCCAACCATTTAATCTCGGTTCTTATGGCAGCGTGTCGCAGCCGATCGTCATTGGAAATGATGTTTACTTCGTCTACATGCCATCCTTCGATTTCAATCAGATCACTGATTCCACGATAACGGCGCAGATTTGGAAACTCGATGTGTCCACCACCTCTCTGAGTTCCGTCGCCAATTTCTACGGTACTGGGCCTGTGTATTACGGTTTCAACTACCTAACCGTCGGCGGCGGAAAACTCTTCTTCACGATGTACGTTTCCACTGGGAATATCGGCTTGTTCGAGTTTGATCCGGCAACGGGTGCCGCCCAAGTCCTCGGCAACCCTCAAAACGACTTCTTCAATCCCTACGGGCTCGCCTACCTCAATGGCGCACTATACTTCGCTGCCAACTCGCAAGTATTGAAAGATTCGAGTGGCGATCCAAGCTACCAGCCTTGGGAGCTTGGGCCCGCGGCGCCGGTAAACACGTTGCCGGGCGACTTCAACGGCGACGGCTCGGTCGACGCGGCCGACTTTGTAGTCTGGCAAGCGAACAATGGCACTCAGGCCGACTACAACACATGGCGCGGCAACTTTGGACGCACTCTCTCCTCAGGAAGTGCTGAGGCCATATCGTCGGTCGTACAAGATGCATCCGTGCCAACGTCGCAGACCGCGGTGCTAGCAATTTCAAGCGGTAGCTCGGCAACAACTTCAAACGACGCCCTCGCTTCGGCACCCGTTGTCCAAGAGTTGAAGAGCGCGGCCGCCGACACGTCGCAACCGGCAGCGATTGCAGTTCTAAACGGCAACGTGTCAGAGACTTCCAACGATGCCCTCGCCTCAACAGCTGGTGCCCGGGAAGTGAAGAGTTCGGCCGCCAATACTTCGCAGCCGGCCGCGGTCCGGCTTTCACTTGACGAATACTTCAGTCAGTTTCCACCTGTAACTTTGCTGCGAGTTAATCGATCGGTAGGGCTCAGTTTATCGCATATTTTCAATACAGATGCCGAACTTCCTGAATCGTTCTTGTCAGACGATCTGGAGCAACTGCGAGCCGAAGAATTCTCGTTGTTTATTGACACGGCCGAAACTAAATCGGCTCTGGAAGGCTGCCGGGAAGCTGATGGTGTGCAGAGGCTATACATAGATGAACTATTTGACGACCTTGCTCCGTTACTTGTGGCGCCGCTTTCGAAATGACTTCCTCAGCGAGATTGAGTTACGGTTGCCGAGGTATTCCTATTCGGCTCGGAGGTGGCCAATCATCAGATCGCCCATCCTTAGGAACTCATGACCCGGAACTGACACGGCACGGGTTTTTAATCCAAGTTGGTTGCCGACCAAGTTAAACAGGACACAAGAGGAGACGCAATTACATTTGTGCTCATCCAACAGTGTTCGAATATTGATCTGATCATCTTTAAAACCGCTTTTGAACTGAGTCGCGAGTAAGTATAGCGCCAGGAGACTGACTTTCTTTTCGGGTGTATCGCGAAGACCAATGACCTTGCTGGATATGAATGTGATTTTCTTGATCTTGGCGATGTAGAGTTCGCGAGTCTCTTTGTCGGCCACGCCGGATGCCACGAGGACGGCGTCGGGCTCGTCGCACTTGCTGCCTTGGCCGGCGGCGATCTTTTTGAAGAGCTCGAGTTCTTCCGGCAACACGAGTGGCGGATCAGTATCGCCCACGAGGGCGACCACTTCGTTGAGAGCAACGAGCGGGGCGAGGTGGAAGGGAGGATTGTCTTTGTCTTCCGCGGCGGCCGTGTGCGTGAGGGCGGCAAGGATGATCGAGGCGTAATGGACGAGATGGAATGATTTTGTACGCATGGCAAAACCCTTGATCGCGATACTTGTCTGAAAACTTTGCTCAAACCTTTTCGGATAGCTTATACGAGCGGAACCGACCTCTTACAGCCCGCGTCGAAAAAATGCCGCGAAAGACGCCAGCAACCTTAGCTTTTCGCGACGAGCTTGGCGCCACGGGCGGCGGCTACTTGTTGGAAGAGTTTGCTGGAGCTGTTGCGGAGCAGTTGGCCGTAGATGGCGGCGATCTTTTGGGCCTTATCGTAGTTCTTCTGCTTGAGCGTGAGGTTGAACCAGGTGTGGAGCGTGGCTTCGAGCTGATAGGCGGTCGCCGGATGTTTGGGGTCGAGGCAGGCCGCCTTGAGAATTGTGGCGACGGCTTGTTCGGTATGGTTCTTCGCGAGCTGAAAGTTGCACTCGTCTACGTAGATCTCGCCGATCAGACCCAAGTTGCCGGATTCGAACGTGCGATTGTTGCCGAAGATCGTTTTCCAGTTACTGGTCGCTTTTAACCAGAAATCGTTGACGATTAGTTCATGCGTGTCAGCGGTCAGGGTGGTTCCAGCGACGGGTTCGATAATCAAGTTGTCCATGCGAAGAAACACGTGGCCTGGAATCGTGACCGCGATAGTTTTTAGTCCGAGCTGATTGCCGACTAAGTTGAATAGGACGGAGGAAGAGACGCAATTGAACTTGCCGTCGTCCAACACCTTTCGCATATTGACTTGGCCATCATCGAAACCGCCGTGGAGCGGATTCTTGTATAAGTATCGGGCCGAGGCGTCGGCTTTCTTCTCGGGTGTTTTGGCATCGGCAACAACTTGGCGGGCTTGGTCGGTGATTTTTTTGATTTTCGCGATGTAGCTTTCGCGGGTCGCTTTATCGGTGACACCAGAGACGACGAGGATCGCGTCGGACTCATCGCACTTGCTGGCTTGGCCGGCGGCGATCTTTTTGTAGAGCTCCATTTCATCGGCCGAAACCACTGGTTGGTCGGTGTGGCCCATGAGGACGACGGCCTCATTGAGGGCGGTGAGCGCGGCGACGTGGTGTGGTTGGAGGCGGTCGAAGGTATCTGCGGCGGCGGCCGAATGGGTGAGTGCTGCCAGGGTGATTGAGGTGGTCAGGCAAATTTGGAATGACTTGGCACGCATGGCGGAAACCCTTAATCCAATACCAGCTAAAAACTCCCGAAGCCCTTCTCTGCTAGCTCTTACGGGTAGAAACGGAAGTGTTACGCCGGCCGTTTAAAATTCCGAAATTGGGCGACGGAGCGTTGACTGGGTAAGGTGCAATGCGTCAGTTTTTGGCGACGAGGCGGGCGCTGCAGCCGGCGGCGACGGTCGGCAATGTCCACCAAGCGATCACACCAAATGCTCTGTGTGCTATCGGCAATGGTCGCTATTCGCAGTCGAAAACTGCGAGAGCGTGTGGCATGTCGAACGTCACCTTCAGCCGCTTCTTGAGGAGGAAGCGAGACACGCACCCGTTCGCCCGCCCCGATCTCGACCCCGATTGGTAGGTGCTGGGATGCGGTCCGGACAGACAGGCCCAGCTAATCGCGCAATGGGTCCGTGTTTGTGATGAGTCGATAGCCATATAAGACATCAACCGTAGCAGGGGCGATTCGAGACGCCAAATACGTGCCAGGAATTTGGGCGAGATACTAATAGGCTTTCTCGCAGCGCGCGCGAGCGCGATTCGAATTCAATTAGGCGAATGCCATAAATGTTGGTTAGAAGGCACTCGTCGCTCTAAGTCTTGGGGCCGCCAAGTTTTCCGAGGCCGATGTTTGAGAACTCATGTCATCAATCAAAATGCCGAGAACTCATATGCGGGTTGGTTTCTTGACGTCATCGATCTGCACCCGAGCTAGAATTCCGTGACATGGATCGAACAGGTTGGGAGTACGAGCGGTCCACGGGCGAGATGCAGATAAATCCGACACAAATCCGACACAGCACGGGCAATCCTATGCCCCTTCGGATGCCACGCCATTGCCAGGCGAAGGTGGAAGAGAATTGAAAAATATGCGATGAATTCCCGCTTTCCCAAGTGTCCGCCCTGCATTAGCCCGGCAAGACCAACGCGGCTGGATTACATTCAAATCCTAATTACCCAGCTTCTTTTCTCCCGCGTCCTGCGTACAGAGGCAATTCGCCAGAGCCGGCGGCATGCCAGTCTGTGGGCTTCACGCCCCACTCGTTCTCGGCGCAGAGGCATGCCGTTGGAAGATTATCCTGTAGATAATCGTGCGTATTCTGCCCGTTGAGATAGCGAAATACATAAAAACCTACTTCGGGTAGGTCTTCGATGATCTCGAATCGCTCTGCACCACGTTCTGCGACAAATAGGAGTCCGGCCATAATCCCATCATCCTACCGCGGACTAGCGGAGCCACACGATCAGCCCCAGCCCAACGGCAATTATCGTCGTGGCGATTAGGAGAGTGCGGAGGCTAAAACGATATCGTACCCAAGGGAATACGGCGAGTCCGATAGGAAATAGCGCTAGGAGCCAAACGGCACAGCGAGCCTCTAATTTGGAAGAACTCCAATTGAATGTAAATCGCGAAACATCCCTTCCGATGTTTGGTCCAAAATCGTCGTATTTCCAATTGTGCGCCCCCGGCGAGACGAAAGATTCGAAGTAATTAAGATCTTCATGCACGAACGATAGAGTGCCCGTATCAGAAATGAACTTGGTGCAGAACAAGTTTTCGCTGGTTCGGCTCAGTGTTTCCACCGTTTTGTAGCTTCGCGCCCGCAACGCAACCAGCAACACCGCCGCAATTCCCCACGTCACCAACCACGCGATTCGCAGACCACGTACTAATCTGGGGCGATTCATTTGCTTTGAAGCTCAGGCGAAACTGCCGCGTTATCCGCCTCATAGCCGTAGTGTAATGTGCAATCGGGGCGAAGCTCTTTGAATTTTGCCGCTCCTAGGTCCGTTACTTTAGAGTTGGTGACAACTACATTCTTAAGTTTCGGGAGGGATGCAAGCCGTAACAACTCTTGGTCGGTAACATTCGTTCCGTACAGACTTACATCTTCTAATGCCGTAAGTTTTGTTAGAACGGTTACTTCGTCGTCCCCAATCGTCGAACTGGTGAGTCCCAGCAATCTAACTGTTTTCAGGTTGCCGAGCGGGGCTAGGGTACCAGTGCCGCCTACGAAGCTATCCATGAGCACGATGTCTGGAATTACAAAGAAGTGGTCGCCAAGAATCGACCGTAAAAATTTACCGCCCGGCGGCGGGCTGTTGGAAAAGCGGTCGGCTTTGTAATCCCATTCGTGGCGATAGCCGATGTGCGCACCGATCGCTGTTAGTTGGCGAACCGTCTCTTTCTGCAAAGCTGCGGCATCAAGCCGATTGCGGAACCAGTAAAGTCCAATCCCGGCAAATGACATTGCTGCGAGCGTTGTCCGCAAAGAAAACCGTAGCCACGTGCGGCGTGGCATTACTTCTGATTCGGAGGAATCGTTGGACTCGTACATTGCACTTCAGCCAGAAACTTCGACTATTCCCTAACGCGTAGCCCATTATTGTAATGCGCGAATACTAGGTACAAATCATATGGGTTGTTAGCGACTCAACGCGGTTGAGGCTCCCAATATTGTGGCAACGCCTGTCGCATCTGCCGCGAGCCACACGATCATCCCCAGCCCAACGGCAACGAGCATATCAGCGCCTCGAAAAGAAAGCCAACGTACCAAGCACGGTGAATCGCTTTAGCATCCACGGTGCTGCTCCAAGAACGCCAATCGAAAGGACAAGCAGCCACTGTGGAAATACCAACGACCATATACCCTGGGATTCATCTGGATAGTAGCCGACAGACAAATGACCTATCAAATCTGGTGGGGCTTCAAGGGGACGAACGTAATTCTCCCAGGTATTCCGTCCCGGCTGAGCGATAATTGAGGCAGTAAACACCCCGTTCTCTGAAACAACAGCCCTGGAGTGGGTGGGCCCTCGGAAGCCAAAACTATCCAACGTCCAATAGCTGCGCACCAAAAGCGCGATCAGCAGCACCGCCACCATTCCCCACGCCACCGACCACGCGATTCGCAACGACTTTAGAAGTGTAGCGCGGGACATTATTCAATAACTTCGGAAGGATCGATCTTTGGGCGGCTCCAGAATTTGAAACCGCAGTAGGGACAAGATACTTCATAGCACAGACCAATCTTAGTGCTGTCAACCTTCAACGTACCGACTCTAACCGTTCGTAAGAATAGCGATTCCTGCCGTTTCATATTGGCAGGCTTTCCACATTTGGTGCAGAGAGTTGCTGTGGGAAAAGCTACGGTACACCGTTCGCGATTATGCGTCCGCCGCGAAGTTGAGTATGCGGGATTGCATACGCCCTTTGCAACGCTTTCTTATGACACCATACCTACAACGCAATTCGCAGTTTCCGCTGTTTCTTATTCGTGGCTAACTCAGCCACACGATCAGCCCCAACCCAACGGCAATGAACGTCGTGGCGATTAGGAGAGTGCGGAGGGAGAAGCGGTAGGAAATCAATGAGGTTGCCCCAATTGCAGCAATGCAAGTAACAAGCGTCCAATGAGGTACGCGTACCTGCGCAGCCGTTGGGGTCGCATGGGCTGTTTCACTGCGGCTTGAAGTTAACTCGCTTTGAAACGGCAGATAGCGGCTTATCCTTACCGATTTGGCCCAGGTAATTCCGCAGTCGAAATACACTGTGCCGTTCGCGGAAACCACGTTGTGTGTACGAGCATGTACGGAATCTAAACACGCGTAGCTTCTCACCCACAACGCAACTAACAGCACCGCCACGCTTCCCCACACCACCGACCACGCGATTCGCAGCTTGGGGTGTTTCATCGGTGCTACTGCTGCGCTGATGGGAAATTATTGTTCGGGTCGCTGTTTATCTGTTTGCGAGCAGCTTTAGTGCCCAGCAGGGCAAGCATAACAGCGGAAGCAATTCCGACGATTGCTAAGATCCATCGCTGCGTACCAAGGCTCGCCAAAACTGAGCACCCGGCTCCGGTCGCAGCGGCAAGTATCATCAGGTGCGAGGTTTTCATCCCACCATCCAACCTCGCATGTTGGCTAGCAGCTCATTCTAGGCCATTGGCCAGAACGCGGCCGATAGGCTTGGCCAAAGTGACCATTAGGGCGCCGATAACGATTGGCGCTAGCGACCAAATGATCGATGCAACGGAAAGCGAGGAACTCTGGTCGCTAATACGGTTTGCCCACGCGACCATACGCATCGCCTGTATAAAATCGATGATGCCTTGAAGTATGATTACAAGTCCCGCCGTTAGAACCAGTAACGTGCCTAGTTTATCGTATTGATTCATGGCTCTGATTCTACCGTGCACGAAAAAGCCCGCCACGCGGCGCGGGGAAGCTAGTGTGTGGGATTTACTTTTTTCTTGGGTTTAAATGGGTCCCAAATCAGAGTCGATAGGACGAAAATCCAGCAAGCAAAGGGCGCGAGCTGCATCCACCGAAAGCCGCCGACATCAACCCAATCCATAATCAGTCCGATTGGGCAAAGCACGATGACAATCCAGCGGGCTATTACTCCGATGCGTTGACGGCGAGTTCGACTAGGTCTTTGATTGTCCATAGACGCATCGTAGCAGCGGACGACCCTGGTATCGAACAGCAGTGCCGGCGCTCGTTAGACGCGATTGTGTGAGGTCGGTCTGCGGCGACGACTTGAATAGCCGACGATCGCTACGGCAGACAGCAGCGTCGATGATGGTTCGGGAACGGCAAACAATCTGAATCCCCAGCCGCCAGCGTTAGAAGGTGGAGAACTGTCAACTTCCCAGAACGCCGTATTGTAAAGCATTCCCCCTTCTATCTCACCCGCCGCAGCCGGAATGGATCCGGGAGTTCCAGCGTGATAGAGGTTCGATATACTCTCAACCGTCCAGCCTAAATGGCTAGGCACATGAATGCCAGGCGCATCAATGCTGAAAGTGGTCGGGGTTCTCGGTTGAAGTACAGCGTGCTGCACGGGACTGCTCCACAACAGTATTCCGGGATCATTGATCACGCCTTATGGAACCCAAAAATTAACCCGGTAAGTCATGTCGCCAATCACTCCGCCGCCGAATTCGTAGAGCATTACATCTATTCGCGTTATTTCGCGGGATGTGCCGGTTAGATCGACGATTTCGCCCCCTTGTCGTCCGGATTCAAGTGTGATGCCACCTCCGGCCTGCGTTGCGCCAGTGATGCTGTCGAACACAACTTCGCGAGGGGCCGGACGCACAGCTGCAGCGGCGGCAACAAGAATGCTGGCGAGTATAGGTATGCGCATTGGTGGCTTTCCAGAAACAGCCCCTCAGATGCGAATCATAATCGTTCGATTGAGGTCTAGCTATTCCTGTGCCGTCTCAATAACCCCAGCATCCCGAGCAGTAGCAGCGTAGCAGTGGCGGGCTCGGGGACGTATGTAATCGGTTTGTCAGAATTAAAGCGAAAGCTGCCAGTATTCCACGGTGTCTTGATACCGTCATCGTACATGGTGAAGTCTGCCGCGTACGCAAGAAGTCTTCCAGTAGAATCGAAGTCGGATTGAAGCACCTGAAAGAAGTCCGCTGACGTATTATCGCCCCGGCCATCGCCAGAGAATGCTAACCCGGGATGGCCAGCGATCTCGAAAGGGTATGCCTGCGCATTTGGATAATAGCCGACCGTCGCAAGCGTGTTGCCGGGCCCAAGAAAATCGAGATCCCACAGCTCATCGTTAGCGGGCGCAATTGCCCTCCGCACTGAGAATTTTATGTCGTTTGTGTCAACGCCTTCGTTAAAAATTCGGCGGCCTTCGAAAGACCCTTGCGACGGCGTGATGATGCGAGTCAGTCCGCCACCGACAAATGCAATATTTGAACTTGTAAAGTAGAGAACAGTCGCGGCGCGCGATGCAATGGGTGACGCAATCACCAGCAGGCATCCCAAGATGATAAGTCGTTTCATTGGCTACTACACTATCGTTCGATCTCGCCAGAACGCCGACACTATCCTCTCACCCGATGGTGGATGTTGCAATCAGAAGTGCTATGGGTTGTGGCGAGATTGACCTTTTCGCTGGGCTGAGGCAGAGTGGCGGGCGTCGGAATCAAGTTTCATTGCGGAACATGAAACCGACCGGGCTTAGTAACCCATTACGAGGACAATCTGGTGTTAACCATAAGGGCCAGTAGGCCCGACAGATTGCGTGCATGTTTATGCCGTGATCCGCGAAGGCGGGGAGCGATGGGATCACGCTCACTTTGAAGCCCTGGAGTTTGGCATCCTCGGCTTCGCTTCAACTCAGACCATACTTTGCCAGCGTTTCGGACGCTGCTGCTGACCCGATTTCTCGCACTTCACTGTCTCTCGCGGACCGACTCCGCCACCCGCTCTTTGCACCCTTCAGCGCGAAGACGACAGCGTGGTGAGATCGATTAGTCGGTCCGCATAGCAGAGAAAATGTCCTCGTAGCGTCCGCGCTGAATTAAGTTCCTTCGGGTAACAAATATCGGATTTTATAGGTCGGTCCGCATAGGTCCGCATAGAAACAAGAAATAAGAGTTTTAGCATCGGGAGAAAGAGGGCAGCTATGTATAGGGAGTATATTGTGTGAGGTTGTGCGGACCTACGCGGACGCGAGGAGTTCAGGTGCCGAGCCCATGACGCAACGCATGCGCAATCCACGTCTTGAAATCGAGTACTGCACTCAGTGCCGGTGGTTACTGCATATCCGCGCTTTCTAGCTACGATCCAATTCAGCCACCATCGGCCCCCTGGATCAGGGTGGTGCACCCACCCTTTTCGATTTTCTTGGCGTGAACTAAGCTCGCCTCACGAATTAGACATTATTCACCCAATCCACTATCCTGGGGGGTGCTGGATTACAACCGAAATTCCGTTGACCAGTCAGAGTACTAATGAGAAGTTTTTTGCCGAATGTTTGTGCGCATATCACGATCAGCGCAGCAATTCTTGTTTGTCCGTTTCAATTAGTTGTTACCCATTGCTTGGCTCAATCAAGCAGTTGGCAAATTGGAACCAGTTCAGGCGACTGGTTTGACGCAACACACTGGAACAATGGTGTTCCCAACGGACCGGGTGCAATCGCGATATTACCGGGATCGAGTTCTTTTCATGTTCAAGCTAACCAGCCATTCACGCTTGGAGAGTTGGACTTCACAGGGCCACTGCAAACAAATGTGTTTGGTACAGGCCAACTGGTATTTGATCAGCCTGGTGCAGGCTCCGCATTGATTCGAGCCGACTCAGGTGCTTCGGGCGCTGCGATAAATGCGACTATCAGCATTCCGCTTTCCATAGCAGCCGGCGAGACCTTAGCCATCGATCTAGCGGCGCCCACGACGCTCTCTTTGGGATCTATCGTTGCTGGAAGTGGTAATGTTATCAAGACAGGACTCGGAACACTTATGTTGGCCGGTTCGAGTCCAATGTGGGACGGCACTTTTTCGATAACCAGTGGGCGCGCGGTTCTTTCCGGAGCAAGCGCACTCGGATCGACAGTTGGCAATACCACAGTGAGCGGTGGAGCGATCCTGACATTGCAAAGCAGTACCGCCGAGCCAATTGAGTTGAACAGCGGCACAATGCAGGTGAATACGACAGCCGCAATTACCCTGAGCAATCCAATCCAGCTGACCGGAAATGGCACGATCAGTAACGCATCGACGACGGTCGCCACGACGTTCAACAACGTAGTTAGTGGAACCGGCGACGCGACCTTTCAAAATAGCGCCTCCGCAGCAATGATCATTGGCGGAAATAGCACGTACACCGCTCACACGTACGTCTCTGGCACCAGCTTTCGAGCCACCAGTTCGAGCGCGTTCGGCGATTCGTCGAATGGTACGACGCTTCAGAGCGGAACGCTTTCGGTAGAGGCTTTAACCGATGAGTTATTCACAGTCGCTGGGGGAACGCTCACCTTTACGTCTGCACTGGCGAGCTACAACCACGCCGTTACTGTGGACGGCGGTACGCTCAGTTTGCCAGGGGTCGCGACAGCATTAAACGTCCCAGTAATTGCTGGGCCAAATGGTGGCCGAGTCCAATTTGTGGGCACTGGAAATTGGACCGGAGGCTCAAGCGGCACCGGCAATTTGCAATTAGTCGGCTCCGTAAACGTCAACGGATCCCTGAGCCATAGTGGCAGCCTGACTATCGATCGAGCCAAGCTTAACACTGCGAACTCGTACCAGGGTGATACGATCGTTACGGGCGCATCGGAATTGGATAATGCGGGCGGCTTCGGTTCGTCCCCAGCGGTTCATATTCGAAATAACGGTGCATTGACTCTTAACGTCCAACCAAATGTTTCGCCCCAATACTTTGTTGAACAGGGTACGCTGACATTCGCGAACCCGACTCAGCCTGTTACAGCACCAATAACACTCGGTGGATCGACTGCGAACAATGGCGGCGCGGCAGCGTTGGTCGGGCCTGGCGTTTTCAATGGACCAATTCACCTTGATCCAGCGGGCGTAAACAATCAGCGCATTACGAATGCGACGCTCAACGGCCAGATAAATGGCGATGGCGCTTTAAAGTTAAGTGGAACGGTAAACGTCAACGCTGCTAATGATTTTCGCGGCTGGACCGAAGTCACCGATGGGACGGTGACCATCAACAATCCTGCAGCTTTGAACTTGGGCGCTACATCGGTATCGGGGGGGCATCTAGTACTCAACGTGCCAGCCAACGGTAATGTCATTACAAATCAGAGCTTTTCCACCACAGGTACCGTCACTTTCAACGCGCCGCAAAATTACAACGGTGCGTGGGTCGTCAACGCCGGCGCCATTGAAGCGGCAGCACAAGTCGGCATGCCTAACTTGATTGGACTGGGTGGCACGATTCGCGGTATTGGAAGTGGCACCTTCCGGCTTGATGGCGACATGACCGCACTGCGTAGCACGGCGATCGAAGGTGGCATTAGCGGCAGCGGCAACATTGATTTCAGCGGTGCCGAATTACGCGTCGCACAAAATCTCTCAAACTTTACCGGCGCTTTTAACATTCATACCGGACTACTATCAATCGGCTACTTGAGTTCCGGATTCACAGCACCAACGACGCTCAATAGCGCTTCGGATATCAATATCTATGATGAAGCCACACTAAACTTGCCAAACGCCACTTCGTCGACCGGTAACGTTATTCCCAACAACATATTTTTGCACAACGCTCATGGATACTTCGGTTACGCTGCTGCGCTTATGGGCAATCCGGGCAACGGCTCGCAAACTCTAAGCGGTCATGTTGATGTGGGCGACCAAGGATCGACAATTGTTGGCAATTTTCTCATCACTGGTCGGCTCACCGGCAGCAATCCCAACTTCGCCTACGGGGGAATCGAATTAGCTAATACCCAAGATCAGCTGCGTGGTGTCGTTCGTCTGACTCAGCAAGCAGCTTTGCATTTCGACGATCAAGGAAAGCTGTTCGGTGCGAGCGAGATTCGAATCGAATCGGGAAGTACGCTCTCCTTCGGAGGTAGCAGTTCCAACGATCGCTTGGATGATGCCACCGGAGTTGATTCGCTCGGCGGCTTTATCCAGCTGTATTCAAATACCACTTCCCAGACAAGGGAGACATTAGGCACGTTGAAACTATTGGCAGGAAGTACCCAGCTTTTTATCAGCTCAGATCACGACGGAACCCAAGCAGCAGCACTGACAATTAATAACCTTCAGCGTCTCCCTGGAGCTACACTTCACTTTGCCCAGGCCGGCTTTCAAAACACGGTAAAAGTTAATAATGGAATTGACCTGAAGTACGGCATGATCGGTCCCTGGGCGACTACTAGCGATGGTTTTGCAACTGTCGGCGCCAACGGCGTGATCACGACGCAAAGCACCACAATGTTCGCCGACATCAATTCTGCGACCGCTCAAGATCACGTCCGTGTCACCGGGAACCAGTCTCTTACTTCAGATAAATCGATTGCTTCATTGCAGTACGACCCCAATGGAAGTCCTGCGTCGATGAATCTGAATGGTCATGAATTCACGATTTTGTCTGGCGGCGTGTTCCGGAGTGACGAAATCACGAATGGTCGAATTACAGCAGGTGAAAGTGGAAATGCCGAGCTTGACTTTCACAGTTCGAGCAAGATTTCTGCAGACATCGTCGACAATGTCGGCGGCGGGTCGGTCGGCGTCGTGATCGATTCCACTTCGATGCAGTTAACGGGAAATAACACGTATACTGGCGGAACTTGGATAGTTGGTTCTGTGTACTATGGATCACCCGATGCCGCCGCGACCATTTTGAGCCCCTCGGCGATTCCTGCACATGATCGAGTCTATGTAGACAAGGCCTTATACGCGGTGCAAATTCCGTCTGCCACAACGATTTCAATAGATGAATTGCACGTACGGAACGGCGGCATGGTCACAACCGGCCTCGCGACTCTTAACGTACAACAAATGTTCCTCGAGCAAGGGTCGGTAAATGGCACGATCACTGGAAGTGGGACTATTACGAAAGTGACCGACGGCGGGTTCGATCTCACGACGGTGCAAGGCCCGAACTTCACCGGCAGCGTCGACGTGCAAGACGGTGTTTTAACTATCGCTTATAACGCCCTGCCGAAAGCAGAGTTCGATCTGGAGGGCGGACGACTAGACGTTTCCGGTAGTTCGAACTTCACGAATAAGATCGTTCTGAAAGGCGGAGCTATCGGCCTGGGACAATATACGGGCGCGGTCGACGTACAATCGAATTCGGAGATCGTGCACTCGAATACCAGTACATTGCTTTCTGGCAAACTGACAGGGTTCGGCGATCTTACAATTCATGGTTCGCAGCTGAACCCGTACACATCATACGTGGGTTTATTTGGCGATATGAGCCAATACAGCGGCAACATTGAAATCGCGTCGGGCGCGTTGCGCCTCGGCACTCCTGGCAACGCGGGTTCGGGTGTAATCACCGTCGACCAAGCTGGTCGATTGATTCTTGGTAGCAACAGCTACTCAGATCCAACAGAAACTCTCAACAACGAAATTCAAGTGAACGGTGGAACTGTCTACAGCACTCCACCGACCAGTTCGTCAACCGGCACTGCTAACCCAAGTGTATTGACGGGAAATGTATTCGTCCATCAGGAGGCGTTTATCGGCGCGCTATCGACAGGGTTCAAGAATAACGTCCGATTGCCAGGCTTAACTTTTGGCGGCAGCCTTACACTCACGGATGGCGCAAATGTCTTCGGATTGAGCGACGGACGGAGCAGTATTGCCACCGGCTCAACTGCATTGGTAGATATCTCCGGTGAGATGCGTGTAGGCTCCGATACTGTATGGCATTTACTCTCGTCATCATTATCGATTTCCGGAATTATTCGACCCAACGGGCCGTCCGGCTCGATTGACTTTGAAGGTATTCCCTCTTTGCTTCAAATGAATGGTGCGGGAATTCAAGTCGATGCCGGCCAAAGTCTTTCCATCAAATTGAACGGACAGGCGGCAGAAGTCTTACTGAGCGGCGGCGGTAACTCGATTCAAGGATCGGGAATTCTTGCCGGCGACTACACAGTAGTTAACGGTGCTGCCGTTGCTCCTGGCAATTCCCCGGGACTACTTACAATTAACGGAGATATGACGTTTGGCTCCGCAGGGCTGCTATCAACCCAATTAGCCGGTCTCAGCCGTGGTTCTCAGTATGATGCGCTCGATGTTTCAGGCGACGTTGTCATTAGCGGTGCTATACTGGACGTTTCATTCTTGAATGGCTTCACGCCAACAAGCAATGACGCTTTCATCATTATGCGGGCGCACCATGTAACCGGTCGATTTGCAAATGCTACCAACTCAATCCTCGTAAATGGACAATCGTTGCCGATCACTTACTTCGATCAAATGGTTGTTTTAGGCAATGCGGCGGCGGTGCCCGAGCCAAGTTCTGTAGCGCTTCTTTGTTTTTTAATCGGGGTAGTGGGGTGGCGACCGCTGAGATTCAGCTCGAAGTAAAAAACGTTGTCTGCGGCCGAATAGGAAGCTCAGATGTTTTCTGAAGTTGGCAAGTAACGGCGTTGACGTTAGAGCGATAGGCCGTATCTTCATCTCCTAATACCTAAAGAAAAGCAGGCGTACTAATGGTCGCCTGCTCTAAAACAAATCAATCCGCCCACTCCCTCGGGCACAAACTATCCCAATCGAGCACCATCGGCCCTCTCGGCTCGGGGTCGAACCCAACGTCAAACGGATCCGCGATGCTAAAACCACGACTCCTGATCGTGCCCACGCGCTCTCCCGTCGAATTCGCCACTTCTTCATCGATTTCCTGCTGGCTCATCGCGATCTCCTAAGCACAAGTCCTAAAACCAAAAAAGGCGATGGCCCAGCACGGAGCTGGACGCATCGCCAAACGATAGAAGCCTCAAGTCGAGGCTTATGCAATTCAGATCGCGGCTACATAGCCCCGCGATTCACTACGAGTTCCGCCGCAAGCAGGCTGAGCGTGGCGTCGGCATCCACATGCTGACCACGAAGCCAGCGTGCGAACTGGTGCACCATGAGTCCGGCAGCAATGTTGGCCGTGTAGATCGTGCTGCGGGCGGTGCAGCGACCAGGTTCGGCTTCAGTCGCAGCGAATAGCGTCTTTGGATAGTGGCTGCGACTCGGTTCATCTGCAGCAACTAAGACACGGATCACTTCGCCAAGCATCCGACCATCGGCCCAGAACTCGGTTCGCTTTCCAGCTGAGCGCCAGATTACGGCCCTCATTTCAATGGAGTCCACGCAGCAAAAGACCGCCTGCCCAACTTCCTGTTTAGGGCGGTAGCGTGCATCACACACGAGAACGTCTTCTGCGGGATCCAAGCGACCAATTGCTTCTTTCGTGGCGTGAACTTTTAGCACACCGACGTCAGATTGCAGGTAGCCTTGCGTTGTGATGTTTGCGGCATCCACCCGGTCAAAGTTCACTAGGTGCAGTTTACGAACGCCAATCGCAGCTAATTGCAAGGCAACTTGCCGACCAATGGCACCAACACCGATAACGGCAACCGTAAGTTCTGCCAATCGCTCTGCCGGCACCAACTCTTTCTGTCGTACAAATCGGTCTTCAGAAATCCCTGATAAAGCCATATTCACCCTCCTCTAAGGTCTGGTCGAAGTCCTAGTAGTCGCGCCAAGAGTCACGCCACCAGCCGCCGTGATCGAGATCCAACTCATCCGATTGCAGCGCCGAAGTGGTTGGGCGCTTGATCAGTTCAGGCTCTGGCGGTGGAACCCGAACATTCTTCTCATACTCGGCCTGCCAGGCAGAGAAGTCTGAACCAGCGAAGGGCTGGTCATACTCGATCTCCACTGGCAAATTCACGTCGGCTCCGGGGCCAACGATGCAGCGCAGGCGCGCGTATGTCTGACCACCACGAGCCACGATAGACATGATTGCCCAGTCAGAGCGACCAAAGACTCGCTCGAAAGTTGCCTCGTCCGTTCCGCTCGGATCTGCCGATCTCCCGGGGTGGGCGTGGATCCAGATCCGAGCGAACTCTTCCGGGCGCCGGCCTGCAACTACTTGGCGTTCGAACAAATCAGCGACTGCCTCGTCATCGAAGGCCACATGCACCCAAGTGCACTCTTGAGTGACCAGTTCGATATCTTCGACGAGCAATAGATCATCCTTCGCTGAAATGCCGAAGCCACCGATCTCCGTATCACCGGCGTCACGCAGAAACAGCAGCTTCGCCCACGCTGAACATAGATGTGGAGTGGTCGTTGTTGACGGCATCGAAAGTCTCCTTTCTTGAAAAGGCTACCGCTTGGCAAGTCGCACTAGCGGACAGAAGGTTTGAGGTCTTACGAACTTCTTTGAGCTCGCACTACTCAGTCCAAGGTGGATTACCACTATAGTTGGAAGACGCCATTCGCTGCAAACTTTAGTTTGCAAGCATGGCGCTTAGCGAGGAATTACTTAAAGCACGGACGGCGGCAGGGCTGACGCAAGAACAGCTTGCGTTTAAGGCTGATGTTTCTAGAAATTACATCAGCCTACTTGAGCGGAATGAGAAATCACCCACCGTGAAGATGCTGCTTCGGCTTTGCAAATCGTTGGGGGTGCGGACGTCTAGGATTGTTTCGCGAATAGAGCGAAACTAGGCGAATAAGAACGGCGCCAAGTAACGCCTGGAAATTACCCAACTATAGCTTCGCTAAAACGGGCTTTCAAAGTGCGAAGAGCGCGTAGGATGGAACACGATTATTAGAATCACGTCCCAACAATCGGCTCGCCCACATCGACAGTCGCCTCAGCCGCTGCGGCGAGACTAATGGCTTCGCACGTAACCGGCTCATCATCGGCCACACGAACGCGGCCTGCAAACCATAAACTGGCCATTGTCACCGCCGCCGCAATCCAGCCAACGCCGCCGTAATTCTGCAAGCGGTGATCGGGCAGTTCTTTGATGATGAGCCCACCAAAGCACGCACCAATGCCTGTGGCAACATGCTGGACCGAAGCGTTCGCACTCATAAAGCTGCCACGCCGATGACGCTGAACGCTGCTGGTAACCATCGCCATCGCTGCAATCATGCGTCCCGCATTGCTGACCATCAGCGTCGAGACGGCGGCGACGGCAACCACCGTGGCTACCCGGGGCAAGTGAGTTACTGTTACGAGCATTACGACCGAGATCGGGACGATAGCCCGATAAACAAACAGCTTGCCGCGACGATCAGCTAGCTTCCCGATCAAAGGAGCAGCGATCAGGGTCAGCGCACCGCCTGCCACGAACACCAAGGGAAGCTGCGTCTCCGGCACTCCGACATTCGCCACCAAATAGTCACTGACATACGGAATCACCGCGAACGCACCAATCATGAGCGAAATAATCAGTGCAAACGCGTTCAAATGATTGCGATCGGAAAATGTCTCAACTAGCGACCGAAGTGGATGAGCATGAACTGTCCCGATATGGGCCTTCAGCGGCGGCAGCACGAAGGCTGAGACCACGAGCACCGGGATTCCCAGCACGACCAAACACAAGAACGGGACATGCCATCCGAACCTTGTCCCGATGTACAAGCCAGCCGGAACACCCACGACGGTCGCAAGAGCAAACCCCGACATCAACGAACCGGTCGCCCGCCCGCGTCGTTCTTCCGGGAACACGTCGCCGATGATCGTCATCGACAGTCCCCCCAAAATGCCGCCAAAGGCACCGGTCGCTACCCGTGCCGCCAACAAAAACTTGTAGCTCGGCGCCAGTCCACAAAGCAGCGTGCCCAGCAGAAACCCGGCGTACAGCGTGAGGAAAGCTGCGCGTCGCGAGAAGCGGTCGACGATGGATGATATGACCAGACCGGCAGCCGCAGCAGCGAAAGTATACGACGAAACGATCAGCCCGAATTCCGTCGGCCCAATCCGGAGCGTCCGCATCAACTGCGGCCCAAGTGGCATCACCACCATGAAATCAACGATGCTAGTAAACTGTACCGCAGCCAAAACCAGCAATACTACCCGCTCCGTTCGACTCGAGGTCTGGTCACCGGCGATTTCCATTTGCGACATTAAAAGCGACTCGTGAAGAAACTATTCCCTTCCACATCAATTGACCATAACTCTGGGCGCCATCACAACATGAAATATGGTTGCATTATGCGGTTTCACCCAACGTCACACGCCCGAACTGCTAAGTACGTCGCAGGCGTTGAACTCTATCCACCGCAGATTCGGTAGCTCGATTAAATAGTCGATGCACTTGTCAGTTACGTCCGTGCCGTCCAGCGCGATTCCGATCAAGCCGTTCAAACCTTACAGTTGCGGGATGCCTCCATCGGAAATGAGATTCTGAACACGGTCGGGAATCGGCTTATCACCGTAGTAAACGGTGTTCGCTAGTTCAAGGACTGCCGGCTGGGAGAGAATATCAAAGTTACCCTGGGTGCGGCTGACAAGGTCGGTGCGACCTCGCCAGTCGAGGCTTCGCCTGGGCTTTCATGTGGAAGGCCGTTGGCGTTCGGGGGCGAGATGGAAGACGCTTGTCGGCCAGCCTCGCCAAGACAAAAACTCGATTCTGGGTGAGCCGGCTCGCCAGCCGAAAAAAGCTGTAGGAATAATCTGCCCGCTCGACTACGATATTAATAGTTGGCGGAGGCCAAAGGCGAAGGGGCTGGTTCTTTTCATGCTGGGGTGTTGCTTCTCGCGCCTGCACGATCTGCGGGCCGAATCTTATCGGCCAATCATGCCAAGGACTTGGTGTGCTGACTGCCGCTGCTGCAGTTTAACTCTTATGCGTCCCTGCTTACCGGATCGCTTAGCGTTGCGGTTACCCGCTCCGTTTTGTGCGCGCTGTCATCAACTCGTTGTCGCTTGTCTTGGGCTCTCGATAGCAGTGGCGATAGCCGATCGCTGCCACGCCGAAGATCGTTCGATCGATGGCACAGGCAACAACTTTGCAAACCCGTTGTGGGGCAGCGCCGGCACCGACTATGCTCGCGAGGCTAGCGGTGCGCACTTTGTCGATGGCATTTCCGCGCCGATCGTCGCGGGACTTCCGAGCGCCCGCGCCGTCTCCAACGTGATGTTGTCGCAAGGCGAAAACTCGGTGCTCGACCCGCGCGGACTTACGGCCATGGTTTACACCTGGGGACAGTTCATCGATCACGACATGGACCTCGAAACCGACAGTTCGCCATCTGTCCCGTTTAACATTCCTGTTCCGCTTGGCGATCCTTCATTCGATCCGGCGAATACGGGCACGCAGGTCATCCCGGTCAACCGGTCTGGTATCGATCCGTTATCGGGCACGAGCGTTGCGAACCCGGCTCAAAACGTAAACAGTATTACAGCTTATCTCGACGGGTCCATGGTCTACGGTTCTAACGCATCGCGTGCGGCCTGGCTCCGCACGTCTTCCGGTGGCCAGCTTAAGTCGACTCCCGCGCCCACTGGCGCGCTTTTGCCCAAGGATGATGGCACGCAGGTGATGGACAGCATCATGGGGCCGTCGACTTCGCCATCGCTTTTCGTCGCCGGCGATTCCCGGGCTAATGAACAAGTGGGCATTACCTCGATGCAAACGCTCCTGATGCGCGAACACAACCGCCAGGCCACGCTCCTTAGCCGCGCGAATCCCACCTGGACCGACGACCAGGTCTTTCAGATGGCCCGCAAGATCACGAGCGCTGAAATTGCATCGATTACTTACAACGAATTCCTGCCGACTATGTTGGGAAGTAGCGCGATGCCCGCCTATACGGGCTACAATTCCGCCGTCAATCCATCGATCAGCAACGCGTTCGCCGCAGTCGGTTTCCGCACCGGCCATTCGATGCTCGACGATGACATCGAACGCGTTGGCGCGAACGGCGCCACGATACCGCAAGGCAATCTGCCACTCCGCAATGCTTTCTTCAATCCGAGCGCGGTCTCTACGTACGGCATCGATCCCATGCTGCGTGGTTTCACGACTCGCGTGGAGCAATCGGTGGATCCGCTGATCGTGGACGATATTCGCAACTTCCTCTTTGGGCCTCCCGGCGCGGGTGGCATGGATCTGGCTGCGATCGATATCCAGCGCGGCCGTGACCACGGGCTGGCCGATTACAATACGATGCGGCAAGACTTCGGCCTGCCGAAGGTCACGACCTTTGCTCAAATCTCGAGCGACCCCGCGATCCAGGCTCAGCTGCAATCGCTGTACGGCTCGGTTGACAAGATCGACGCGTTTGTGGGCACGCTCGCCGAAGACCATTTGCCAGGATCAAGCGTGGGTCCGCTCACGAGCGCTATGCTGGTCGATCAATTCACGCGCCTCCGCACGGGCGATCGGCTGTTCTATATGAATGACCCGTCTCTTTTGCCTAGCCAGGTTTCCAGTATTAACAGTTTTACGCTGGCCGACTTGATTCGCCGCAACACGTTTGTGCGCAACATTCAAGATAGCGCGTTCGTGATCGGCTCGCCCGATTACGGTACGCAATGGAAGCTTGCCAGCGGCGGTTCATGGAATACGGCAGCAAATTGGTCCTCGCCTGGTCA
>Ga0206917_1001_pt1 | contig 66137 bp, 50 predicted proteins | sample Alteio_BWOrgHeat_68_FD_152931 | JGI IMG/M metagenome (GOLD analysis project Ga0206917, IMG submission 152931) | Enriched cells from forest soil in Barre Woods Harvard Forest LTER site, Petersham, Massachusetts, United States -... | ecosystem: Environmental > Terrestrial > Soil > Temperate forest >...
AAACGGCGGCGCGGGTGGCGGCGTGGCAGCGCAACCCGGCGAGGACGGAGACGTTGCGCACGTAGTAGCCGGCCAATCTGCTTCGCCTGTGCTTGAAACGTTCACCTATTCGATTAGTTGGGGCGACAGCTCGTCGATTCAAACCGGCGCGGCGACGATTGATACGCCGGGGGTGAATATCGGCGACATCGTGCGCGGTTCGTTCGACGGCTCGCACACGTATGCGGATAACGGCGCGTACACGGTGACGATCACGGTCACGGACAGCCATGGCGGGAGCGACACGAAGACGACCACGCTGAACGTTGCAAACGTCGCGCCATCGCTGCCGCTGAGCGGTGCTTCAAGCGTGAATGAGGGGTCGACCTATACGCTCAATCTGTCGTCGAGCGATCCGGGGACAGACACGATTACTCAGTGGACCATCAACTGGGGCGATGGCCCGGCGCAAATTGTGCCTGGCAACCCGAGCAGCGTAACGCACGTTTATGCCGATGGTCCGAATAATTACACGATCAGCGCGACCGCAACGGATGAGGATGGCACGTACGTAGCGAACAACACGCAGGCGGTTGCGGTGCTGAACGTGGCGCCAACGCTGGCGATTAGCGGCACAGCAGATGTGAATGAAGGCTCGTCTTACACTTTGAACTTGTCCGCAACGGGAGATCCGGGACAGGACACGATCAACCATTGGACGATCAACTGGGGCGATACGACCGAGACCGTAAGTGGGAATCCGTCGAGCGTCACGCACACATATGCCGACGGCGATGCGAGCTACGCGATTAGTGCTACAGCGACCGACGAAGATGGTACCTACGCCGCCGGCAATACGGTGGCGGTAGCGGTTCATAACGTGGCGCCGACGCTGGCCATCAGTGGCGGTTCGAGCGTGAATGAAGGATCGAGCTATACGCTCAATCTTTCGTCGAGCGATCCGGGTGCGGACACGATCAGCCAATGGATGATCAACTGGGGCGATGCGACCGAGACGGTAAGCGGTAATCCTTCCAGCGTTACGCACACTTATGCGGACGGTACGGCGAATTACACGATCAGCGCTACGGCGACCGACGAGGACGGGACCTATTCGGCTGGCAACACGGTCGCCGTTTCGGTTCTGAACGTGGCGCCTACGTTGGCGATTAGTGGAGCGACAACGGCTAATGAAGGCTCGGTTTATACGCTGAGCTTGTCATCGAGCGACCCGGGTGCCGATACGATTTCGCAGTGGACGATCAACTGGGGCGATGGCGCGCCGCAAACCGTTAGTGGCAATCCCAGCAGTATTACCCACGTATACGCGGATGGGCCAAACAGTTTCACGATTAGTGCAACGGCGACCGACGAGGACGGTACTTACTCGGCTGGTAATACCGTCGCTGTGGCAGTCAATAACGTGGCACCGACGCTGGTGATTGGCGGGGCGGCCGACGTCGATGAGGGATCGGTATACACGCTGAGCTTGTCATCGAGTGATCCCGGTGCGGATACGATTTCGAAGTGGACTATTAACTGGGGCGATGGCGCGCCACAAATCATCGCCGGCAATCCAGCTGGCGTGACGCATACGTACGCGGATGGCGACGCCAGCTACACGATCAGTGCGACGGCAACCGATGAAGACGGCACATACTCGGCAAACAGCGTCGCTGTCGCGGTGCACAATGTTGCGCCCACACTCGCGCTGAGCGGGGCAGCGGACACGAATGAAGGTTCGGTCTACACGCTCGGTTTGTCTTCGAGCGACCCGGGTGCGGATACCATCACACAATGGACGATTAACTGGGGCGATACGACCGAGACGGTGACCGGCAATCCGGCGAGTGTGACGCACACCTACGCCGATGGTGATGCGAGCTACACGATTAGCGCGACGGCGACCGATGAAGACGGCACGTTTGCGGCAGGCAACACGGTAGCCGTGACCGTTCATAACGTCGCGCCCACGCTCGCGATTAGCGGCGCGGCGAGCGTCGACGAAGGGTCCGCCTACACGTTGAGTTTGACGTCGTCGGATCCAGGGGCGGACACGATCAGCCAGTGGATCATCAACTGGGGCGATGCGACCGAGACGGTGACCGGTAATCCGGCGAGCGTCACGCACACGTACGCCGACGGGACGGCGAACTACGCTATTAGCGCTACGGCGACCGATGAGGATGGCACGTTTGCGGCAGGCAATACGGTGGCGGTGACGGTGAACGACGTCGCGCCGACGCTCGCCATCAGCGGGGCGGCGGATGTGAATGAAGGGTCGAGCTACACGCTCGGCCTGAGTTCGTCCGACCCGGGCTCGGATACGATTAGCCAGTGGACGATTAACTGGGGCGATGCGACCGAAACCGTGACCGGCAATCCGGCGAGCATCACGCACACTTACGCGGATGGCGACGCCAGCCATACGATTAGCGCGACGGCGACGAACGAGGACGGAACGTTCGCGGCCGGGAATTCGGTTGGGGTAAGCGTTCACAATGTTGCGCCAACGCTGGCGATCAGCGGGGCGGCAAGCACAAACGAAGGTTCGGTGTACACGCTGGGCCTCAGCTCGACGGATCCGGGTGCCGATACCATTTCGCAATGGACGATCAATTGGGGCGACGGGATCGAAACGGTGTCGGGTAATCCGAGCAGCGTTTCGCACACGTATGCCGACGGAAGCGCGAATTACACGATCAGCGCCACTGCGACGGATGAAGATGGCAGCTATACGGTTGGCAATACCGTGGCGGTGACTGTCAACAATGTCGCGCCCACGTTGGCGATTAGCGGTGCTGCGAGCGTCAGTGAAGGGTCGAGCTATACGCTTAACCTCTCGTCGTCGGATCCAGGTGCCGACACGATCTCGCAGTGGACGATTAACTGGGGCGATGCGACCGAGACCGTGAGCGGCAACCCGGCGAGTGTTTCGCACACTTATGCGGACGGCACGGCGAATTACACGATCAGCGCGACGGCGACGGATGAGGACGGCTCGTACGCCGCTGGCAATACGGTAGCGGTGACGGTAAACAATGTCGCGCCAACGCTAGCGATCAGCGGAGCAGCGAGCGTAAATGAAGGATCCGGCTACACGCTCAATCTGTCGTCGAGCGATCCGGGTGCCGATTCGATCAGCCAGTGGACGATCAACTGGGGCGATGCCACAGAAACCGTGAGCGGCAATCCGGCGAGTGTTTCTCACACGTACGCGGACGGCACGTCGAATTACACGATTAACGCCACGGCCACGGATGAAGACGGAACGTATTCAGCCGGGAATACGGTGGCGGTGACGGTTAGTAACGTCGCGCCGTCGTTGGCAGTCAGTGGCGGTTCGAGCGTCAACGAAGGGTCGGCGTATACGTTGAGCCTGTCGTCGTCGGATCCAGGCGCCGACACGATTAGCCAGTGGACCGTCAACTGGGGCGATGCCACAGAAACCGTGAGCGGTAATCCGTCGAGCGTTTCGCACACTTACGCGGACGGCACGGCGAATTACACGATCAGCGCTACGGCGACGGATGAAGACGGAACGTATTCAGCCGGGAATACGGTGGCGGTGACGGTTAGTAACGTCGCGCCGTCGTTGGCAGTCAGTGGCGGTTCGAGCGTCAATGAAGGGTCGGCGTATACGCTGAGTCTTTCGTCGTCGGATCCAGGTGCGGACACGATTAGCCAGTGGACGATCAACTGGGGCGATGCGACTCAGATCGTGAGCGGCAACCCGGCGAGCGTTACGCATACGTATGCAGATGGGACGGCGAATTACACGATAAGCGCGACAGCCACGGATGAGGATGGCACGTACGCCGCCGGAAATACGGTGGCGGTGACCGTTAACAATGTGGCTCCCACGGTGGCGATCAGTGGTGCTGCGAGCGTAAACGAGGGTTCGAGCTACACACTCGCTCTTTCGTCGAATGATCCCGGCGCGGATACGATCAGCCAGTGGACGATTAACTGGGGCGATAGCACACAGATTGTCAGCGGGCATCCTGCGAGCGTTTCCCACACGTATGCAGATGGTACCGCGAATTACACGATCAGCGCGACGGCGACGGATGAAGACGGCACGTATGCGGCCGGCAATACGGTGGCGGTGACTGTTAACAACGTCGCGCCGTCGCTGGCGATCAGCGGCGCGGCGAGTGTGAACGAAGGGTCGACGTACACGTTGGGCCTTTCCTCGAGCGATCCGGGTGCGGATACGATTTCGCGGTGGACGATTAACTGGGGCGATAGCACACAGGTTGTCAGCGGCCACCCTGCGAGTGTTTCGCACACGTATGCCGACGGCACCGCGAACTACACGATCAGTGCTACGGCCACGGATGAGGACGGTTCGTACGCCGCTGGGAATACCGTGGCGGTGACGGTCAACAACGTCGCACCGACGCTTGCGATCATCGGTGCTGCGAGTGTTAACGAAGGGTCGAGCTATACCTTGAGCCTTTCGTCGAGCGATCCTGGCGCGGACACGATTAGCCAGTGGACGATTAATTGGGGTGACTCGACGCAGGTCGTAAGCGGGCATCCTGCAAGTGTTTCCCACACGTACGCGGATGGCACGACGAATTACACGATTAGTGCTACGGCTACGGATGAAGATGGCACGTACGCCGCGGGAAATACGGTGGCAGTAACGGTGAACAACGTCGCGCCGACGCTGGCAATCAGTGGTGGGGCGAGTGTTAACGAGGGGTCGAGCTACACGCTCAATCTGTCGTCGAGCGATCCGGGTGCCGACACCATCAGCCAGTGGACGATTAACTGGGGCGACGGCACCCAGATCGTCAGCGGCCATCCAAGCAGCGTTACGCACGTGTATGCCGACGGCATCAATCACTACATGATTAGTGCCACGGCGACCGATGAAGACGGTACGTATGCGGCCGGTAACACGGTGGCCGTGACGGTTAACAACGTCGCGCCGACGTTGGCGATCAGCGGCGGAGCGAGTGTTAACGAGGGTTCGAGTTACACTTTGAGCTTATCGTCGTCGGATCCGGGCGCCGATACGATCAGCCAGTGGACTATCAACTGGGGCGATGGCACGCAGGTTGTCAGCGGTCATCCGAGCAGCGTTACACACGTGTATGCGGATGGCATCAATCACTACACGATCAGCGCCACTGCGACGGACGAGGACGGCACGTATGCGGCTGGTAACACCGTTGCGGTGACGGTCAATAACGTCGCTCCGACGTTGGCAACCAGTGGGTCGGCGAGCGTGAATGAAGGTTCGACGTATACATTGAACCTTTCATCGAGTGATCCAGGGGCCGACACGATTAGCCAGTGGACGATCAACTGGGGCGACGGCACGCAAGTCGTTAGCGGACACCCAAGCACTGTTACGCACGTGTATGCCGACGGGAACTCGACGTCGCACTATACGATTAGTGCGACCGCCACGGACGAAGATGGCACGTATGCGGCCGGGAATACGGTGGCAGTGAACGTTAACAATGTCGCGCCGACGGTTAACCCCGGCGGGCCTTACCAGACGTTCGACGATACGCCGATTGTGCTCACGGCGACGGCAACTGATCCGGCTGGCGCGGCCGATCCGCTCACTTACCAGTGGGACTTGGACGGCGACGGTATCTATGGCGAAACCGGCACGGCCGCCACGCGCGGCAATGAGGTCGGGTCGAGTGTCACTTACAATCCAAGTGGGCAGGGTAACACGACGCAGACCGTCAAGGTAAAGGCGAACGACGGCGATGGCGGTATAACCACCGCGAACACCACGGTCCAAGTGCTGGGCACGGGCACGCTGCAAATCGGCGGCACGCTGTACATCGTCGGCTCGAATTCGAGCGACATCGTGGCCATTACGATGTCTGGCAACCAAATCATGGTACTGGCGACGTTCAATTCCAATAACCCGATGTACTTCAATGCGTCGACGATTACGGACATCCAAGTCAAGATGCGCGGCGGCAGCGACATTGTGGTCACCACGTCGAACGTCACGAAGACGATGACGATTGATGGCGGCGATGGCAATGACCTGCTCACCGGCGGCGGCGGGCGGAACGTCATCCTCGGCGGCAATGGGAATGACATTCTTTATGGGGCAGCGGGCGATGATATTCTGCTCGGCGGCGCTGGGAATGATGATCTGCTCGGCGGCGATGGGAACGACGTTCTAGTCGGCGGCGATGGAAACGACATTCTGGACGGCGGCAACGGCCGCGATGTGCTCATCGGCAGCCAGGATGACGATTGCCTCGACGGCGGCAACGACGACGACGTTCTGATTGGCGGCGTCACGATTCACGACAATGACGTGGCCGCGCTGGATGCGATCATGACGATTTGGGGTTCGTCCGCGTCGTTTGATTCGCGGGTTTCCACGCTGACGGGCTCCGGCGGGTTATTGCAGCCGGGCATCGCGGTGTTTGATGACCACGATAACGATACGCTGGTGGGTAATGCGGGTCGCGATTTGTACTTCGCCGATACTAACCCGTGGGATGGTGCGGTTGATTCGGTCACGTTGCAGAACTTGCAAGATCGGTTGATCGCTGTGACTTAATCGCGATTGATCTTCGCCCCCCGCAGTTTCGTCTCGCGGATCGAGACGAGTACAAAAAAGAAGCCGCCTGACTGAGAGGGCTCAGTCAGGCGGCGTTTCGCGGAGGCATTGAGAGTTAGAGATTTAAGGGAATTTGTTTCATAGGCATCGTCTCTTGATTGTTGGTCTCTCGTCTCAAGTTAGTTGTTCGAGGCAACTTGCTCGGTCGAGCTGATTTCCACGGCGGTGCGGGAAGCGACCGAGCCATCAGCCCGGACGATTTCCAAGTCGGCGTCTGTCGAGCCGGCTTGGTCGGCCTTTGGCAGGCTGACCTTCACCGCGTTCGCGGTCCACTGGGCAATCGCGATCTTCAGGACGCCTTGACCGATTCGCAGGCGAGCCGAACCTGGCTTACCACCGAAGTTCTGGCCGTCGACGAGCAGCGTGCTGCCAGCGGGCACCTTGGTGCGAGCCACTTCTTGGTCATCGTTGCCAGCCGGCGTGGTGAACGAGGCGGGCTTGATCGAGACCGTGCTGGTCGCTGCAGTGCTGTCGGTGTCGGCAGGAACTGAAGTCGTGCTCGTTGCAGGGCCAGCGAGCGAGTCGGCAGCCGGTGCACTCGATTGGCTGAGCGTGCCGTCGGCTGCGATCGAGGGCAGGGTCAACTGCTGGCCTGGGGTCAGGGCTGCGTCATCAGACATGCCGTTGAACTGGGCGATCGCATTGGCCTTCGCACTGGTACCGTATTCCTTCAGCGAGACCGTGTAGAACGAGTCGCCGGGGAGGGTGTTGTAGCTGCTGTGGAAGGGTTCGAAAGCCTGGCCAGCGTTTGAGGTTTGGTCGGTCACAGGAGCACCGTCGCCGCCCGCGATTGGGCCTTGGCCGCCAGCAACCGGGGCACCGCCATCAGCAACCGGAGCACCTTGGCCGTCGGCAACCGGGGCACCTTGATCGCCGTAGACCGGAGCTACCGAATCAGCGTAAGGAGCCGATTGGTCGCCGCAGGAGTATTCGCAGTAGCAGGGCTCGCAGTACGATTCGCAGTACGAGGGGCTGTAGCAACCGTAATCGGAGTAGCAGCAATCACTTGGGCAGCAGAAGGTCGAGCAGAAGAAGTCGGAGAAGCAACCGTGATCGTGATGACCGTGCTTACCGCTGCTGTCGTGCTTGCCGTTCTTGCCACCGTTGTTGCTCGCCATCTTGTTGGATTGCTTGTTACCGTTCGAGCTGTTGCTGTTCTTGGAGCCGTTGCCATTCTTGTTATTGCTCGCGGTGTTGTTGGATTGCTTGTTGCCTTTGTTTGAACCCGACTGCTTGCTTCCGTTCGTGCTCGCGGTCTTGTTACCAGTCTTATTTCCAGCCGACGAGGTCGTGCCAGTGTGATTGCTGCCAGAGGTGCCGGTCAGCGTGCCGGAGGTCTTCTTGGCACCGTTGCTGCCAGGCTTGCTGGTGCCGGCGGTCTTGGCTGTGGTTGAGCCGGTCTTGTGACTCGAGCTAGTCTTGCTTCCGTTGCCGGAGCTCGAGTGGCTGCTCAATTTGCTGCCGCTGGAGCTGGAGTGGCCGCTACCAGAGCTCATCTTCGAGCCGCCGCTGGAGTGGCTGCTGATGCTGCCGGACGAATGGCTGCCGCCACCGCTGGAATGGCTACCGCCGCCACCGAAGCCTTTGGCAAAAGCGGAATCGCCAACAACGAGGCTGGCGACTGTTGCGAGGATCGCAATCGTGTTGAGGGTTGAGGTTTTCATCGTTCTTACTCCCGGAAAAAGTGTTTTAATGCGTTTTGAGGGGGCGATTTTGCCCTTTTCCACCCTCTCTTACGGGCGGCGGAGGAACCGTTACAGCCGGCCGCGGGTTTTTCCGGATTTCTGCGATAATCGCCGGGAAATGCAGGTTTTCCGGCTGCAGGCTTGAAAAAAGAAGCCGCCTGGCGGATATGAACCCGGCCGGGCGGCTTTCGTGGCGGTTTCGGCGTTCGCGTGGAGGGAAGGGGAGGCCGCGGAAACGGCTTATTTTGCCAACGCCACCCGGGGAGCCGCGATCAGCTCGATGCTGGTTTTCGAGGCGGCCGTGCCATCCGCTCGCATGATCAGGAGGTCGGCCGTGGAGGCTGCGGCAAGCTGGAGCTGCGGGAGGCGAACCTTGATGGCACTAGCGGTCCATTCCAGGACGTCCACCGTCACTGGGGCGTTGCCAATGCGCAGCTGGGCGGTTCCGGCCTGGTCGCCGAATTGTGCGGCGTCAACAAGTAGCGTGCTTCCCACGGCAATCCTTGATAACGAGGCTGCGGGGGTCGGGTTTACAATCGGAGCCGGCGCCGTCTTGGCCAAAGTGTTGGTCGTGCCTGCGAGCTGGCCCGGAAAATCGCTTCCAGACGCGGTGGGGAAGCCCGAGGTACTCGTTGTCGGGAAAGTCGACGTTCCGTTGTTCGAGCAGCCGGGAGAGCCGCTAGCGGTAGTGGATTGCTGCGGCGAGTCGGCCGCTGGGGCTCGCGATTGAGAAAGCTGGCCATGCGCGCCGATCGAGGGCAACGCCAAGACCTGATTCAAACGGAGGGCTTGAGATTCGGGGAAGCGATTGAAGCGGGCAATGAATTTGGCGTTGTCGCTCGTACCGTATTCCTTGAGCGAAATAACGGGGAGCGAATCGCCGGGGAGCACGACGTAAGTGCTGTGGAAGGGTTCGAAGCGACGCTGATCGCGTGACTTGCCGCCTGAGTTCAGCACCTTCAGCCGGCCGTTGCCGGCGTTTTTGAGATTATCGGTATTGTCGTTTTTAGCGGCTGCAACGCCGGCAAATAAAATGGTTGCTGCGAAGGCGGCAGACCATGTGAGGTTAAAGAATTTCACAAATTGTCTCCTACATGCAATTAAAAAATTGGGCACAGCGCCCACCATCTCTTGTCTCCTACGGCGATACGGCGAGCTGTTTCGGTGGGGGAACAAATTGGCAGACTGGGCATCAGCAACGTTACGAGGTTGAGGGAAAAGAATGGGGCATTTGGGGAGACGGCCAGAAATTCGTGGTTATCTATCGACCCAAAGGAAATGGCCGCAAATAGCCTGGATCCCCCATGCCGGGCTGAGTGGGCGCGAGGTTAGAATAGGCTCGAGAAGGGGGCGGTTCCGTCCAGCGACAAAAACGTGAATCGCTTTAGGCGAAAAGGGAAACGGCGCAATGGAAGAAGACGATTTGCACATTAGCCGCATAAATACTGCCTGGTCGATGGTCCGCGAGGCCCACGGCGACCACACGGCAGTTCAATCGGCCCAGCAGCGGCTGTTGGAGCGGTATGGCGGCGCGGTGCGCAAATACGCGCTGTCGGCGTTACGGAACGAAGACGCCGCGGAGGATGTGTTCCAAGAGTTCGCCCTGAAGTTCGTGCGCGGGGATTTTGGGAACGCAGACCCCGAGCGGGGGCGTTTTCGGGCGTTTGTGAAGACGGTCGTTTACCGGCTGATCGTCGACTATCAGCGGCGAGTGAAAAAGCTGGGGCGAGAAGGGGCGATGCACTCGAACATCGCAGAGCCCGCCGATTCCGAAGACACAAAGAACGACGACGAAGCCTTTCGCACCAGTTGGCGCGACGAACTGCTCGCCCGGTGCTGGCAGCGATTGGAGGCGGATGAACGGAAGTCGGGCAAGCCGTATTACACCGTTTTGCGATACCGGGTGGCGCACCCCGATTTGCGATCCCCCGAGCTGGCGGAGGGTTTGACGAAGGAGTTGGGGAAGCCTATCAACGCGGGTGCGGTACGCGTGCTGCTGCATCGTTCGCGCGATTTATTCGCTGAAATGTTGCTGGATGAAGTCAGCGAGTCACTTTCCGACAGCTCGCTGGACGAGGCGGAGCAAGAACTGATCGATTTAGAACTGCACGAGTATTGTCGGCCGGCCCTCGACAAGCGGCGCGAGAAGGAAAAGTAGACGCCTTTCGAAATTGTTTGTCAGAGATCACAGAGCACACTGAGGGGCGTTCGGTGCGTTCTTGGCTATCGATCTTTTCGTGATCTGTTTACTCGGTGATTGACGAGTTATGCCAGACGAAAAGACTTCACGAAAAGAGTCGACGATCCGAGAACCGAATGCGGAGCCGGGCAAGGCGGAAGCGTCGGATACGGAATTCAGGACGTCGGCCGTGACGGAGCGCGCATCCGACGTCGTGCCGGGCGGTTCGTTTTCAGATGTGCGGCTGTCGGACTCGGTTTCCGACGTGCAGTTGGCCGACTCGGCGGATGTGTCTGACGTCGAGCTTGCGGCGTCGCAAACTGGGGCTGCTCCCAGTTTTCGCATGCCGGCGCCACCGCCGATCTCGCCGGGCGGACCGCCGAAGGCCGCGCCTCCCGCAGCCAAGCGGGAGCAAGGGCCGCTGGCACTGTTGCCGGGCGCTAAGACTAACGATTTCGAGATCGTGCGGCTGCTTGGCCGGGGTGCGTTTGGGCAGGTGTACTTGGCACGGCAGATCACGCTCGATCGGCTCGTAGCGCTGAAGATATCGGCCAATCGCGGCAGCGAAGGGCGGACGATGGCCCGGCTCGAACACCAGCACATCGTGCAGGTGTTTTCGGAGACGGTCGACCCGGATTTCGATCAGCGTTTGCTGTGCATGCAGTTGGTGCCCGGCATGGGCTTGGACAAGCTCATCGGCATGCTGCACACCAGGCAGGCGGTGGGTGCCATTAGTAAGGACCAAGAGCCGGCGAAATCGGAATCAGCAGATACGACCGCCGCGCCGTCGGCGCCGGCACCATGGACTGGCGCTGAGCTTCTGGAGATTATCGACCAATCGGGGCCGTTGCCGACGGCGCTCGATCCCTCGGCGCTGCATGATCGCGAAGCGCTCAGCAAGATGGATGCGATCGAAGCGACCGCCTGGTTCGGCGCGCGGTTGGCCGAGGCACTGGATTTCGCGCATGGGCACGGCGTACTGCATCGCGATATCAAGCCGGCCAATATTTTGGTGAATCCTTACGGTCGCCCGATGCTGGCGGATTTCAACATTTCGTCGCAGCCGGTGGGGAGTGAGGTGAGCGGCGAAGAGATGTTCGGCGGCACGTTTGCTTACATGTCGCCGGAACATTTGGACGCATTTAATCCGGGCGACCCGACGGGGCATGAAGCGGTGACGGCGAAATCCGACATGTATTCATTGGGACTGGTGCTTCAGCAGCTGCTCGAAGGACGAGTAAGTTTTCCGAAGTTCGATCGGAAGGCGAAGATGTCTGACACGCTGCGGACGATGGCGGACGAGCGCCGTCGCGCGGCACCGGTGTGCAAGACGCAGATTCCTAGCGCGCGGATGACATTGGAGCGTACTCTTTGCCGGTGCTTAGAACCGAATCCGGACGACCGATTTGAAAGTGGTGCTGAATTGGCGGCACAGTTGGACGGTTGCCGCCATCTGCGCGAAGCGGAATTGCGACTACCCAAGTTGTCGGCAACGTTTGCCCCGCTGGTGAAACATCCTTTTTTGTGGCTCGTGATCCTCGTAATTCTTCCCCAGATTGCGGGAAGTATTTTCAATATCACGTACAACATGACCCAGATCGTCAAAGAGCTAGACGATCAGCAACAAGCGGCGTTTTGGAAACTGGTCAATATCTACAACGCCATCGTTTATCCGATCGCGGTGATTGTATTCGTGATCGTCGTGCGACGCGTAGTCGGCAGTTGGAAATCGCTTAAAACGGGAGAGCCGCTGCCGCCCGGCGAGATCGAAGTAGTGCGGCGTAAAGTATTGCGTCTGCCGCGCTGGATTGCGGGACTTTCGGCGTTCGGCTGGTTTCCGGGTGGATTTCTCTTTCCGCTCGCGATTGCAGTTATGGCGCCCGTCATTCAACTGGATGCTGCGGCGCACTTTCTGGTTTCATTTCTGTTGTCTGGTCTTATCGCCCTGGCGTACTCGATGTGCGGAGTGGAGTTCATCGTGCTTCGATGCTTGTACCCTGCATTGTGGCGGGATACGAAGAACTTCTCCGAAATTGCGCAGCAAGAGCTTCGACCGGTATACAAGCAGTTGAACCGCATCGAGCTGCTGGCGGTCTTGGTGCCGCTGGTCGGTGCGATCGTATTTCTGATGCTTGGCAAGATGCACGTTGGGACTGCGAACGCAGCCGACAACGCCGCCGCAGAAACCGTCTTTCGATCCATGGGGGCCGCGCTGATTGTGCTTGGCGTACTCGGTATCGACATCACGAGGGCAGTCACGAACCACTTGGCGAGCGTCGTCAGGGCGCTAACGAACGCTAAGGATTAGGGCCGGACGGTGTCTTAAATTTGGGACGCAACGGTCTGGTCAACCCAAGCAGTCAAATCGTCGAAATAGCGGCTGGGATCGCGTTCGAACTCAAGCGTGTGGGCCGCGTTGCCGTATTCGATCAGCATCTTGTGGCGGCTTGGGATGCGGGCGAAATAGTCTCGCGTGGGCGGATTGTCCACGATTCGATCCTGGCCGGCAAGAACGAGAAGTGTTGGCAGGTGAAGGAACGTGGCCGAGTCGCGAGCATAGCGCGTGAGTTTGCGATCCTCCTGGGCGAACCGCCAAGTGACTTTGCGGAGCGCGAGTGGATCGGTGGCGATGAAATCGCGCCATTTGGGCGAATCGGTGAACAATTCGGGGCGCTGGAGCGGGATTGTCACGCGGCGCTGTTGGAGTCGTGCGGGTGCGGGAGCTGCGAGTAACAGTCTCTTCAGTGGCCCGGGCATGTAGGGGGAGTAAATGCCGGGGCAGATGAGCGCGACACCTGCGAGCAGGCCTGGGTAAGTCCGCGCGATGGCGGCGGCCAGTTTTCCGCCCCAGCTAATTCCGCAGAGGATCGTGGGGAGCGTGGGGTCGATGAACGCGGCGACGTCGTCGATCCAAGTGCGCCAGTTGTCGACGTCAGCAACTTGATCGCCGTTGAGGCCGGAGCCGCGGCGGTCGAGGAACGCGACGTCGAAACCGGCAGCGGCCAGGAACTCGGCCGACTGATCGTACCAACCACCGTGGCTGGTGATGCCATGCAAAAACACGACACGTGCGGCGGGTTTTGCTGGCGCTTTCCATTTGCGCACAGCCAAACGCTGGCCGCCACTGGCGGAATAGAACTCGATACGGGGAGGGGAAACAGACACGGAGTAGGCGCGGCGGGGATAGCGGCGAGTGAAGCGAGGCGGGCTATATCAATTTTAGCACCGGAAACGACCACTTGCTTGGCAATAGGCGGTATTGGCTATAAGCGGGGGAAACGTGCGGTGGCGCCGTTTAGCCGAGCCTGAATTCCTGCGTTGCCCGAGTTTGCTCGCGGAGCACCGATTCGTTCACGGTAATCCCTAGTCCCGGCTTCGTGATGGGACGAGCGCGACCGCCGTAGCCGAACGTCAAATCCTCGTTCGTCAGCAAGCGGCTGAAAAGATACCGATCGTAGGAACCTTCGAGATAGCGGATATTGGCGATGCGATGGGCCCAATGCCGGCCCGCGGCCGACAAGATTCCCGACTCGCCGGGGTGACATCCGAGTTGATATCCGAGGCCGGCCGCTTGTGCCGTGGCCGCCAAGCGGGCGCTGTTCAGGAGCCCGCCGCACTTCGAAAGGCGGATGTTGAATAGATCGCACGTTTTATTGGCGATGGCGGCGTTGGCATCCACGATGCTGGTAAGCGATTCATCGAGCATGATTGGGACTGCGATCTGGCTGCGCAAATCGGCAAGCCGCGCGACTTCGGCGTGGGGCAGTGGCTGTTCGATGCAGCTGATGTGGTAGCGCAACAGCGGCTCGAATTTGGCGATTAGACTATCGGCGTGCCACGCTTCATTGGCGTCCAAATGCAGGTCCATTCGTGGGCCGATCCAACGGCGAATCGTACGGAGGCGAGTTGCGTCGTCATCACCGGGGGCGCCAACTTTTACCTTGCAATCCGCGAAACCATAGACGCGGCGAATAAACGCCTTACGTGCTAACTTTCGGTTACCGGCGTCGATGACGACGCCATAGCGCATCACGTCGTTCTTGGTCGTAATCTGCCGGGCGACGTCGAAATGGTCGAAGATCGCGCTCACAGGCTCGGAGAAAACGCGGCCGTACGCATCCAAAATGCTTAGCTCGACCGCGCATCGGAGGGCGTTGCCATGACAGCTTCGCCGGTCGTCGCCGACTGTGGCGGGTTGAAAGTTCTCACACAGCTTGATGACTTCCGACCAATTACTGCACTCGGCCGAAAGCTGCTGTGCGAGTGGCGTTTGAGCGAGTTGCGCCAGACAACCTTCTGGAGTTTCGCCAGTGACGTAGCTCCGTGGAACACCTTCGCCCCAACCGGTCGTGCCGTCCCTCAATTCGCAACGAACGATTACGTTGTCGCTGTCGTGTCGAGTTGCGGAAGCGTGCGCAAAGGATCGCTTCAGCGGCAAGCGGACGACATGCGCCGTGAGTCGTCGGATGCGCATGGGTTAACTCAGACTTGTCAGCGGGGCTTCTCCAGCGCCAGGGCGAACGCGCGGTGCACTATCGCCCAACGGTACCGCCAGCCATTACTTGGGGCGCGGAGAACGCGGCTGAATTGGAAGCGGGGCTCATGACGCGATCCGCGAATTCAAGATCCTGCACGAGGTAAATGTGCTTGTACTCTTCGAAATTTCCGCGGACGCTGGTCTTCTCCGCACGCATGCGGCGCCACGTGCCCGCGGGCACGTTTCTTACCTGGGCTGGCAGCAGTCGTCCGCTCGCGCACTTGTCTGCGTATTCTTCGTTGAGTTCAGAAAGGTTTCTTTGGAAGCCGGACGCCAATTCAGTTTCGCGACCCCGATGAACGTTCTGTTCCATCAACAGGACGTATCGCGGCTGGGCGTCTTCCATAATCGGCGCAACGGTGAAGAAATCGACGGGGACCGACAATTCGGAAAATGTTCTTTCAACCGCCCGAACAACCTGATATTCGCTCAACTTTTCGCCCGTCAGGCTGGCGAAGTTTTTACCTTTGTTGAGGAATTCCAAGAGTGGCGCTTGGCCTTGGAAACCAACGCAACGGACGACGTCGTGTATGTTGTAGCGATATAAACCGCCCGAGGTGGTAAGCAGGATGTAATAGTCTCGATCGACCTCCAGCTCGTGCGCTTCCAGCACGTTCGGAGAGGGCGTGCCAAATTCCTCGACTGGGATGAACTCGAAGAAGTGGTGCGTGTAATCGAGCATGCCGGCGGGGGTGTTGTCCGCCAACGGGATTGTCATGCGGCCTTCGCTTGCGGAAAGGCCGTGATCGCGAATTGCGGCGTCTCCGTAAAGCTCTGCTAGCCGCGGCAAGAAAATTCCAATCGAACCGCCGGTCCAAACGGCGACGACCGAGAGATCTGGCCACGCATGCTTCGGCAACAACGTGCCGTGCTGATCGACCAATCGTTCGAGCTCTTGCGCACGTTTCGGCCGCGGTTTTGCGATCTTCCGGCTCAACTGGTCGCGCACGTTGGCGGGAATATCGCAAGTGAGTGTGCCATCGTGGATATCGCGGATGAGCGACTCACGGTCGTGGTTTGCACGCCGCGCAAATTCCACCAGGGAGCTGGGGTTGGCGGTGACGATCATGCCAACCTTGCGCGAGGCAAGGGCAAACCGCAGCGCTGTGTAATGTTTGGCCGCGGCATCGTGAATGCGCGTGGTCGCGGAAGGGGGCAAGAACATCGTGTCGGCGATTGCCGGACGCGTCGCGGCGGCGAGACCGCTGATCTGTCCGCACGGCAATCCGCAAGGCGCTTTGTATTGTTGCCAGTCGCTGGAAAGCTGCAGGCTCTTGCGGAATAGCAACTCGGGGTAGTCACCGTAAACGCCGGTGCCCCACAGTTGCCAGCCCTCCCTATACTCGCGAAAAAGTTCTGCGGTAATCGGGAGCCGCTTAGGATCGCCGGTCGTGCCGGAGGTCATCGCGAACATCAGCACCTTGGTGCCGGATGCGAACATGGCCGAGGTGTCGCCGTTCAACACCTTTTCGATGTAAGGGCGATGGTCCTCATAGCTCATTACGGGCACGCGGGCCCGGAAATCGGCGACAGTGCGAATATCGGCGAAACCGTAGTCGCGGCCGAACTGGCTGTTTGCGTTACGCCCAATTTTGGCCAGAAGCGTATTTCGCTGAGTCTCTCGCGCATGGTCGGCGTTGCTCACGAAGTGGCGCAATCGCGATCGCAACCAAGCCAGGTATGCATACCGCACAATCATGTTATTGCCTAAAAGCGACGGGGAAAATCGTGGCAAGGTAGGGGACTTAAGCACCTGAAGCCCAACGGAACCGAGGAACTGCGTTACCGCGAACCCCCCGAAACCGCCGCAACTGGACTCAAAGTACTCGTTTAAAAAGGATCGGAGAACCCACCGTGGCGAGGTGAGACCATAACATTAAGCAACGATAGCACCCAAAATCTAGTGGTGCCGGTCGAATCAGAAAGATTGATTGGGTGTGCAAATTTTGTAGTCATTCGTAAATTTTTACCCAGGCAGAGCCGTCAATGAGAGCTATATTGTCCTTCTTTGGGGGACGTCGCAGTCGATAAGTTCAGCGGGCGCAACGAATTACGCCAGGCGGACCGCTCATTTTAGGGCCGCGGAAGCTGTGGTCGAAATTGGCCGGTCGGCGTCTAGAAGGGGTGTCAGAAGACGCCCAATTCGTGCCGCAGATTCTCCAAACATCATCGTAAAATGGTCGCCTGGCAACCTGTGAATTTCTACCGCTTGGCCAATTTGACGCGACCAGCCGAGATCGACGTCGGCGGGGGGCGTGCGGCCTGAAAGCTCGGCCAACGCTTCGCGGGTTTCCGGGGTAAAGAACTGGACCGTGATGGTTAGCGGATTCGGCCGGTAGCTTTGCAATACACGGACATTCGCCTGGCCAACCGCAACTAGATTGCGAACGAATTCGATTGGCGTTTCCGCGGGTAGCATTCCGGATTGCCGCGCTTCCTCCACCGCGGCAGCAAAACGTTCAGAGGGTGGCAGGGTCGAGAGTCTTTGGAAATCGATACGAACGTCGGCACCCGCGCAGCGATTGGCGAAATTGATGATATCGCAGAAGAAACGAGCATCGTCTTCCGCGTCGAAGGCATCGCAGAACGAGGGCAGCGGCGAGTCCATGAGGGCGAGCATTGCGACTTCTTTGCCATCGCGCTCAAGGGCCTCGGCCAAGGCGAACGCAAACGCGCCGCCAGTCGACCATCCTGCCAGATGGTAGGGGCCCGCCGGTTGCAACGCATATAAGGCCGGCAGATAATCCGCGATCATTTCCGCAATGGTAAGGTGAGGTGGCAAATCTTGATCGAGGCCGCGCGGCCGGAAAACGTAAATGGGTTGATCGTTTCCGAGCTGCTGCACCAAGTCCATGTAGTAGCGTGAATCGCCGCCGAGCGCGGGAAGAAGAATGAGCGGCGATCGGCTTCCCGTTTCGCGCAGGGGCAGGAGGGGAGTCCAGGTCGGAGGCGTTCCAGTTTCGGAAGCACTTGATTCTTCTGTTGAACCGTCAATTCCGGCAGTCAGCAAGCGCGTGGTTTCCGCGGCAAGTGACTCGATGCTCGGACCTTCCATCAGTTTGGCCATGGGGAGGCTAAAGTCGAGCCGGCCTTCGAGATTGTTTTTCAGTTCCAGCGCCAACAGCGAATCGAGCCCGAATGTGCTTAGTGGCTGATGGATTTCAAGGGTCCTTGGTTCAACGCCCATGATGCGCGCCAGCTCTTGCCGAATGTAATCCTGGACGAGCGTTTGCCGCGTTGAAACATCGGCTGCGAAAAACCGCTTTCGAAAATCGTGATCGAGGCGACTCCCGGCGGCGTCTCCCCCGGATTCTTGGATTTCGGATGCGATGTCCGCCAGGAGCTGGGGGCGACGCGAACCGAGTAGTTTGAGCAAGTCGGCCCACTGGGCGTTCATGACAGCAACTTGCGGCGCGGGCGTTTTCAAAAGTTTGCCAAGCACATCCAGTCCTTGGCTCGGCTCGATCAGCGCCATGCCACGGGATTTGACCGATTCATCGCGGCCGGCTTCGGCAGCCATACCGCTACCCGCCCATGGGCCCCAATTGACGGCGGTTGCAGGTAAGCCGGCGCGGCGGCGTTCATGAGCAAGCGCATCGAGGTAAGCATTGCCGGCGGCATAATTAGCCTGCCCCGGCGAGCCAAGGACACTTGCAACCGATGAAAACAACACAAAGAAGTCGAGCGGTAGATCGCGGGTCGCAGCGTGGAGATTCTGAGCGCCTTGGACCTTTGGTGACATGGCGCGATCCAATTGATCGAGCGTCATTTCGCTAAGAATGCCGTCGGCCAAAACACCCGCTGCATGGATAACGCCTCGCAAGGGTGGGCAATCGGCGGGCAGTTGTGCCATTGCGTGTTGAAGCGATGCTGCATCTGCCGCATCGCCACGCAACACGGCCACCTTTGTGCCTTTGACGCGAATCTTGTCGAGTGCGGCTTCAACTTCATGCGTCGGCGCGCGGCGAGCCAGCAGAGCGACGGCGCCGGCGCCTTCCGTGGCAAGCCACTCTGCCACACGCAGGCCGAGGGCACCCAATCCGCCGGTGATGAGGTAAGTGCCGTCGTTTCGGATGGGTTCGATTTCGGATTGCGGATTGCGGATTGCGGATTGCTGGGCCGACGGTTCGCTATTCGTGTCGCGTTGTGGGAAGGAAACGACCACCTTGCCGATGTTCTTCCGCTGCGACATGTAGCGGAACGAATCGATCGTGCTTTCGGCCTCGAACCGTGTAAACATTAGCGGTTGATACTCGCCGGAGTCGAAGTGCCGCATGACATCGGCGAATAGCGGACGGATGTAGGCTGGCCGCTGCCGCAACATGCGGTCGAGATCGATCGCGAAGTAAGAGAGGTTGTCCTGAAACGGGAGCAGGCCAATCATACGGTTCTGGTAGATATCGGTCTTGCCGATTTCCAAAAACCGTCCGTAGGCCCGGAGTATGGACAGGCTTTTGCTGATGGCTTCGCCGGGTAGCGAATTGAGTACGATGTCGATGCCTTCGCGATTGGTGTCGGCAAGAATCTCCTCGGCGAAGGCCGTTGAGCGGCTGCTATAAACGTGCTTTACCCCGAGCGAGCGAAGGAAATCCCGCTTCGTTTCACTTCCGGCAGTGGCGAAAACTTCGGCCCCAATCTGCTGGGCAATCTGAATGGCGGCCAGCCCCACGCCACCAGCACCAGCATGAATGAGGACTCGCTCGCCCGGTTGCATTTGGGCGAGCCGAACCAAGCCGTAGTAGGCGGTAAGAAACGTGATCGGGATCGTGCAAGCCGCGTCGTGGTCGATCGACTTCGGCTTGTGAACCAACGCGTATTCGGCAGTGCGCGCATGGGATGCAAAGGCGTAAGGCACGACGCCGAACACCTCGTCGCCGACCTTGAAGCGGTCAACACCTTCGCCAACTGATGTGACGACACCTGATGCTTCGATTCCCAAGGGAACGATCGCGTCCTTGATGCCGGGATATAAACCGAGTGCTTTCAGCACGTCGCTGAAATTCAGCCCCGTCGCGTGGATTTCGATTTCTACTTGTCCGGCAGTCGGCGGCGTGCGATCTACCGGAACAAAGCGGAGGGCATCGAATGAGCCGGACTGTGTGATCCGCAGTTGGAACGCAGCGTGCGGAATAGCTAAGCGCGACTGGGCAGACGCTACGGAACTTGCATCGTCTGTCGAGCGATGTGCCAGTCGGGCGACGTAACGACTGTCGTGTCGGCAAGCGATTTCGCCTTCGTTCGACGGATTTAGCAACTCCTTCGCCAAGGCTGAGGCTTCCAGGTCGGCGGCACGCACATTGATTGATTCCAGGTCAATAAGCCGCGGACGAAAATCGGGCAACTCGAGCGCTGCAACACGCCCGAACCCGACCATTGGTGATTGTTCGACCGCGATTGGAATGGCCGGATCATCCGTTGGAATTGACTGCGCACCAGCAGTAACGAACCAAAGGGCTGGGTACTTCTTAAAGCTTGTGCGCGAAAGTGCTCGAACAAGCTGTAGCGCACCGCCGCAACCGAGAGCTACATCGCCCCGGTCATTTCGGCTTTCCGCTCCAGTTGCGGCGACTAAAGATGTTTGGGGGCGGATATCGAGCGACCACAAGTGCGCGACTCCTCGGCAGCCGCGGTCGCCAAACGATTCTTCGAAAAGCCGTCGATAGTGAGATTCATCGAGCGGATCAATTTTGGCGATTGGTTGGGAATCGTTGTGACCGTTAGTCGACGCGGTCCGGGGAGACACGTACTCGAGACCTGGCTGAACAAGCACACATGACTGGCCCTGCGACTTAAGTTCATCGGCGAGCTTTCGGCCGACGCCGCGCGCATCGGCAAAAATGAGCCACGGACCTTCTGCCGTGGTCGGGGCGCCGTTCGAAGTAACTTGAAGGTCCTGCTTGCGCCATTCGATTTCGTACAGCCAAGACGAAGTGTCGACCGCCCCGGCTGCGGGGCCCGATCTGCCGAGCCGCTGCACCTGGGCACCTTCGAAGACGACCAGAATCTCGCCGTCGCCCGACAGTAAAAAAACATCGGCTTCGACTTGCTCGGGACTTGGCTTCGAGTCGCTGCTCGTCCGCCGCGCGTAAACAAACAGCGGCTGCTTGAAGTCGTCAATTTTTTTGCGAATCTCTACACGCCGAACGGCGACGGGCATATACGTATACGGGCTGAATGAGCCGTTTTGTTCTAATGGCACCACACCTGCAACAGACTGCAGTAGCGCATCGCCGAGCACCGGATGCAGGTGATAGGAGGACGCTTCGCGGGCGATTCCCTCGGGCAAGATGACACTGGCGATGGCGTCCTCGTCGCCGCGACGCAATTCGCCGAGCATTCGGAACGCAGGGCCGTATGCGAGTCCGCGTTCGAACATGGATTGATAAAACTCGTCCGTCGACCGAACGGCGGTAGCTCGATCCCGCGCCGCGGCCAAATCGATTTTGCCTGCCTCGGGCCGCATGTTCGACTTAGATTCGTGCGCGACGGTTCCCGTCGCGTGCATATTCCAGGCGGCCGGTGGGCCGGCTTCCTCGTCGTTGCGGCTATAAATCTCGACTGTAGATTCGCCGCCCGCTTCCGGCGCAGCGGAGACCTGCACGCGACGGTGCACGCCTTCCGGCAAGAACATAGCTTGCTGAATCAAGAGATTTCGCAGCTCGTGCCGACCGGCGCCGAACAATTCTTCCGCCGCTGCCAGGCATTGCTCGATATACGCTGCCGCGGGCGTGACGACCGAGCCTTGCACTTGATGGTCGACGAGGTATGCGGGCGAGTGCATACTCCACCGCGATTCAAAGAGAGCGTTGCTCCACACGGTGGATAAGGATCGGCCAAGCAATGGCTGCGCAAGCTTGCCGTTCGCTGCTGAGCTGGCGCCGACAACACTTCCTGAGAAATCCGGGGTGCGGAGTGCGGGATCAACATCGAACCAATGTCGTGAACGTTGAAAGGGGTAATTTGGCAAGCGCAGTCGCTTGCGGAGCCAGGGTCGATCCCACCCCCGCCAATCTATTTTTCCGCCGCGGATGTAGAACTCGGCGACGCTACCCGAAATTACTTCCCAATCATTTTGCTTTTCGCGAAGCGAAGGGAGCCACGCGATTTCCAACTTGGGTTCGCAACGACGGCCCATGCCGAGCAGGCTGGCCGAGGGGCCTATCTCAATGATAACTGCGGGCTTTGCTTCGGCGATTCGCGACATACCGTCGGCGAACTGCACAGCATTTCGCAGATGATCGCGCCAGTACCGAGCTGTGGGGGCCTCGGTCATCAACTGGCCCGTGAGATTTGCTGCCAGCGGCACTTGCGGGAGGTGGAACTTTATTTTGGATGCAATCTGTTCGAACTCGTCGAGCATTTCGTCCATGAGCGGCGAGTGGAACGCGTGCGATACGTTCAACAGCTGCACCTGCACTCCGTCCGCTGCGAAACTGGCGACGAGACGTTGGACTTCCTCCGAATCGCCCGAGATGACAGTATTCTCGGGACCGTTGAGCACGGCGATCACGACGCGTCCAGCGGCGCTTTTGATCGATTGCGCAACGCGGTCGCGCGAGGCGAACACGACCGCCATTTTGCCTTGGCGTTTCACGCTTTGCATGAGCCTGGCGCGCTCGGCAATCAACCGCAGCCCGTCTTCCAACGACATGACACCGGCGACGCAGGCGGCAGCGTATTCGCCGACGCTGTGACCGAGCACGATGTCAGGTTTTACACCCCACGAAGCCCACAGCTCGGCGAGCGCGACTTCTAGGGCGAACAGTGCGGGTTGCGTGTATTTTGTTTGATGGATGGGTGCATTTTCACCCGCCGCCGAGTCGGATTTGGGATAAAGGATTTCAAGCAGCGATTGGCCGGCCCACAACGATCGCAAAACGGCATCGCACTTTTCGATGGTCTTTCGAAACACGGGCTGCGATTCGTACATCTGTCGCCCCATGCCGACGTATTGCGAACCCTGACCCGTAAATAGAAATGCCACGTTAGGACGGCCAATTAACCGCACGGTCGCCTGCTTAACGCCGGCATGCGCTTTGGCGCCATCACTAGCGAAGGTCGCGAGACGCTGCCGCAACTGCGTAGAGTCAGTTGCGGTGACGATCGCGCGTTGATTGAACTCAGACCAACTTGTGTTCGCGGACCAGCAAACGTTCGCCGCATCACTTTTCGGATTGAGTTCCAAATACTTCGCGAGTTGTGCAGCCTGTTGCCGTAAGGCGGCTTCGGACTTCGCCGACAGTTTCAGCAGTTGGATCGGACGATCCGCCGCCTCCATGCGGCTGGCCGGGCCACCGTTTTGTTCCAGCGAGATCGCACGTTCCGGCGGAGCTTCTACGACCAAATGCGTGTTGGTGCCGCCGAAGCCGAATGAACTGACGCCGGCGATTCGCCGCCGTTTAGACCGTGGCCACGAAATTGGCCGCGTGGGAATTTCAAGCCGCGTGCCTTCCAGTTTGATATGGGGATTGAGCGACTCGAAATTCGCTTGCGGCAAGATCTCTTCGTGCTGCATCATCAGCACAGATTTAATCATTCCGGCAACGCCCGAGACGGTCTCCATGTGGCCAACGTTGGCTTTTACGCTGGTCACATAAACGGGCGGAGCTTCGGAGTCCGTCGAGCCAAAAATTTGGCTGAGGGCCATCATTTCGATCGGGTCGCCCAACGGCGTGCCGGTGCCGTGAGCTTCGATGTAATCGATATCCTGCGGTGTGATATTGGCCTGCTTCAGCGCGGCTCGTATGCACGCCACCTGAGATTGACTATTCGGGGCACTAATGCCGGAGGTTCGCCCATCCTGGTTGACGCTCGTTCCGCGGATCACGGCAAGGATATCATCGCCGTCGCGCTCGGCGTCCTCCAAGCGTTTGAGCAGCACAAGCCCGCAGCCTTCGCCGCGGACGTAGCCATTGGCGCGCGAGTCGAACGGCCGGCAAATGCCTTCGGGAGAAAGCATGCGCGCCTTGGAGAATGCGATCGTGGTTTCCGGCGTGAGGATGAGATTCACACCGCCCGCGAGTGCCGCATCCGATTCGCCGCGACGCAAGCTCTCGACGGCAAAATGAATGGAAAGCGATGAGCTGCTGCAAGCGGTGTCGACTGCCGCGCTGGGGCCGTGGAGATCGAACACATAGGACACCCGATTGGCGGCGATCGATAAGGCATTGCCGGTGCCCATGTGGGCATCGATGCGCTGGTAATAGTCGTCTTGGCCGATGAGGATTTTGGAATAATCGTTCCCGCCGATACCGACGAAAACCGCAGTACGGGTGCCGGCGAGTTCTTCCGCCGGGCGGCCCGCGTTCTCCATCGCCTCCCAGGCGACTTCGAGAAGCAAACGTTGCTGAGGGTCCATGCGAACAGCTTCGCGCGGAGTGATGCCGAAGAACTGCGGGTCGAACTGGCCCGGGTTGTCGATGAACGCAGCCCAGCGGACCGACATTTTCCCCTGGGTTTCACCCGTAGCGTCGAAAAAGGCGTCAGCATTCCAGCGGTCTGGAGGCACCTCACTCGCAGCGCTGCGGCCTGCTTTGATCAGTTCCCACAAGGCTTGCAGGTTCGGAGCGCCCGGAAAGCGGCAAGCCATGCCAATGATGGCGATTGAACCTGGCGTCGGCGGGGGAGCCGATTGGTTCTTGAGGCGCTGTTCGAGTAACTTTCGCTGGGCCTGGGAAAGCCCGGCTAAGCGTGTTGCAAGATCGCTCATGTTTATTCAGATCGGGCGGCCGGGAAAATGGCCGTGGGCTGCGAAGATAGGCAAAAATGCGAATCTTTTAGCGTATGGGAGATGCCCGAGGCTCGCAAGGCGACCAGCCAAGGCCCTACTAATTCGGGCAAATTCGTCAGGCAGTGCGACGATGTGCCGGAGCCAACGCAGGAGAGAGTTCTGCGGCTTGATAGGCGATGATATCGCGGGTTTCCACGATAAAGCGGTAGCCGTGCGAAGCGAGGAAATCCAGGCAGGTGTCGGCATCTCGCGGCGGCATGATGCGATACTCAAATCGCAGAATGCGCGGTTTCAATCGCTCAAAATTGATCGACCGAATGATGGGCCAGTCGTACCCCTCGGCATCGATCTGAATTAAATCGACCTGGCTCAATCCAGCTGCCTGAAGGGCGCTTTCCACTGTGTGGCAAAGGACTCGTTGGGAAACGATCTCGGCATCCGCAACATCGTGCCTTAGCAAGTGGCTGCGATCGAACGAGGCAGACATTGAAGCTTCGCCGCGCTTGCAGTACAGGTCACGAACTCCAGCTTCTTCGGCGATCGCGGCTTCGAGGAGAGTTATGTTCGGTTGGTTACGGTAGGTATTCTTCAACTGCGCAAATGCCGCAGGCTGCGGCTCGACGAGCACGCCGCGAAGTTTGTGGGCGACTACAATTTCGCGCAGGTCGTCATCGCCAATGCCATCGAAGGCTCCGATTTGTAGGAACGTGAGTCTCGGATTCCGGAGCAACTCATTAGCGACTACGAACGGCAAGCAGCTTCGAACTGCCAAGGATGGTTCGCGAACGATGATCGGCGGCGCATAACTCCTCTGGATGCCTATTCTTCGAAGAAACAGGTTGCGACGGCGACGGCGCGCAGCGGAAGTGAACCAAGCGGGGGTTAAGCGGCGTCTGACTTCGCGAAGCATTCGTCGCCGCGATACTGGCGGCGTTTCTGCAGCAGAGGAAGCGGGTAATTGAAGATTCGTGTCGGTAACAGTGCCAACTCGGGGCGGTTGAACTGCCGGTTCGGCAACTGCGAATTGTTTTTGGTCGTCTTCTCGCCAATTGTTACTTCGCTGCAATTGCCACAAGTAAGCCTGTTTCAACCAAGACACGTAAGCAACCAGCATGCAGACTTGCACGCCAGCCAAGCCGTCTAAGAACCCAAGTCGCCCGATATAGCCTTGCAAAAAGCGCACGGGGAATCGAAACAGCAACTGAAACAAGCTCGGTTGGCGGCCCTGAGACTGCCAAACGCGTGCTTGGACGCTCGCGTAGCGCTCGCTCTTTGGCAGGTACTGCGAGTAGGAGTTGCAGCTGTAGTGTATTAGGCGTTCGCGAAGCCGGCCCACGGCGCGGCCCGGCATCCTGACTTCCGCATGATCGGTAGGGCCGACGTATCGACCAATGTCTCTTTTGAACAGCCGCAAGAGACTGTCGTTTTTCCATGGGCCGAATCGAACCGGGTGGCCCATGAAGTGATTCAATCGATGAATCCAGTACCCGTCGCACTTGGGTTCGGATAGTGCGCCGCGAATTTCCGTGGCCAATGCAGGGGAAATCCGTTCGTCCGCATCGAGAATTAGGACCCACTCGTGCGTGGCCTGCGGGATGGCCCAGTTCTTGAAGTCGCCGGACGTGCCGTATTCGCGTTCGATGATCCGGCAACCGAGCCCGTGAGCAATTTCGAGCGTGCCATCCGTCGAGCCCGAATCCGCCACGAGCACTTCATCCGCGATCTGCTGGGCACTGACGACGCACGAGCTGATATTTTCAGACTCGTTTTTGCACGGGATGATGACGGTGAGCTTAGCAGACATGGCGGCGGAGTTTAGGCCGTTTACAGCTAGCTAGTCCATAGCAATCGCTAAGCTGAAAGACCGACTATTCCGGCCAAATCACACGCTAGCTCGTCTTCGTTTTTCGGCGATGTGATCGAGCTGAGTGAGGAAAGCCACCCGGTGCAAGCACGCGAATCGGATACACGCATTAGTAGTCCACATCCACCCACTTTCGTTCTCGCGAGCTTTTAAGCACTGCGTCGCAGATCGCGATTTCATTGTGGCCGTCTTGGAAGGTGGAGAAATCACCACCCGGGCGAGTGCCCTCGATAAAGCCGTACACATTTCGGAATAGATTTTTGGGCCCGACTGGGTAACCTTCGTTATGCCCGCCAGGGTAGTGGGCGTATTCGCGGGCTGCGGGATGCAGCAGGCTCGGATCTTTGAGTAGGAGTTGGTTAGGTCCGTCGCGGCGACCGATCCACAACTCGTTCGGCCGCTCTTGGTCCCACGCCAAGGCGCATTTACTTCCGTCGATTTCGACGTACAGCCGATTTTTGCGACCGGCCGCACATTGGTTGACGGTCAACGAACCGTGCGCGCCGGAATCGAATTCGAGCAGGATTGAGCCATAGTCTTCCGTGTTGATTGCCACGTCTTCGAGGTCTTCAGGCCGTAGCACCTTGCCGGCGTAAGTTTCGACTTCGACTTTTGGTCGTTTTCGCTTCGGGTGAATCGTTACGAGGTCGGCCATCACGCGGACGATTTTGAGCCCTGTGATGAACTGCACGAGGTCGCACCAATGGCTGCCGACATCGGCAACGGCCCGCGACGCGCCGCTGAGCTCCGGCACGAGTCGCCAGTTCCAGTCGTTTTCCAGGAGCAGCCAATCTTGCAAGTAAGAGCCGTGAATCGCGTAGATGCGTCCGACGTCGCGAGCGGCCGTGCACATTTGGTGGGCGTGCTGAACCAGCGGCATGTAGCGGTAGTTGAAGTTGATGGCGTTCACAACGCCGGCATCTTTCGCCAATCGCACGAGCTCGCGCGATTCAACGGAAGTCATCGCCAGCGGTTTTTCAGAGATGATGTGCTTTTTGGCGGCGAGAATCTCTTTGTTGATGCCGAAGTGCAAATGATTCGGCGTGCAATTGTGTACGACCTGAATATCGGGGTCGGCCAACAGCTTTTTGTAATCGCCGTAGGCTTTTGGAATCGACAGTTGCTTGGCTTTCGCTTGAGCCAGGTCATCGCCGCGCTCGGCGACTGCCGCCACTTCGACAAACCCGAGCCGCCGGATCGCCTCCACATGCGCGGGACCGATGAATCCTGTGCCGATGATGCCTGCTTTGATCGTCATTATTGAAAGCTGGAAGAGAGTTGATGTTCGCAGTTGCACGCAGATTATCGCAGATAAAAGGAATTCTTCAATTCATCTGCGTAAATCTGCGAACAAGTGAATCGGGCGGAAGCAGTTAATCCCGTAGGCCAGTTGGCAGCCCGTCGATGCTGACGGAGTTTTTTTCTCGACGATACTCATTGAGGCCGTCGTCGCCCTTTTTGCGAGCCCAAATAATCAACTCCTCGCGCTGCTGCTGGAATTCGTATCGTGGGACCGCCATGCCGCAGGATGTTTGAGCGGAATCGATAGTGGCCAGAATGATGTGCCGCTCACCGGGGATTGAGCCGATGAGCGCGTGAAGCTCGCCACCACGGGGAGTATCGAGTTGGATTACCTCGCCACGGCCATAAAGCCGCAGGATCCACGGCTTGCCGGCGAAGGCGCAAAACATGATGGTGATGCGACCGTCGGCCGCGAGATGCGCGGCGGTTTCATTGCCGCTGCCCGTGAGGTCGAGGTAGCACACGGTGTGCTTATCCAGACAGCGGAATGTATCGATGCCCTTTGGCGAAAGGTTGATGCGACTGTCTGCAACAGCAGTCGCCGTAAAAAACATTTGCTGCTGAGCGATGAACGTCTGCAGCTCGGGCGTGATTTCAGTGTAGAGCTTGCCCATTACCCACTCACGCAATCATTTTCTACAGCTACTCGACCTTCTCAACTTTCGCCCATTTGCCTTCATCGATCGATTTTTCGACGGCATCGAGCACGGCGACACATTGGGCGCCGTCGCGGAAGTCGGCCATGATCGTCTTTTTGCCGCCGATCGCGCCCATCAATTCATAGACAGCGTGGACGAAAGTATGTTCGTACCCAAGTACGTGGCCCGGCGGCCACCAGCCGCCCACGTAGGGGTGGACGCCTTCGGTCGCCATGATGGACTTGAAGCCTTGGCGGCCGGCAGGGTCGGCGCAATTGTAGAACTGCAGCAAGTTCATTTCCTCGAAATTGAACACCAGCGAGCCTTTGCTGCCATTGATTTCGAAGCGGTTGTAGTTCTTTCGGCCGGGCGCCATGCGTGTAGCTTCGAATGAGCCGAGCGCGCCGCTCGAAAATTTCGCCAAGAACAGCGTGGCGTCGTCGACGGTGACTTTTTCCGTCCCTTCGCCAGCCGTCGCGGTGAGGCCCGCGGATCGGCCTTCGGCCGGCCGCTCCACAATGAACGTCTTTTTCATGCCGACGACTTCCGCAATGTCGCCCACCAAGAAGCGGGCCATATCAATATGGTGAGCATTCAGGTCGCCATTCGCGCCGGAACCCGCCGCATCTTTGCGAAGCCGCCAGTTCATCGGGAACTTGGGGTCGTTGAGCCAATCTTGCAGGTAGGTTGCCCGGAAATGGCGGATCTCGCCGATTTCGCCCGCGGCGATCATTTGCTTCGCCAGCGCGATGGCGGGCACCACGCGGTAGTTGAAGTTGACCATGTTCACGACCTTGGCCTTGCGGACTGCATCGAGCATTTCGCGGGCGTCCTTCAAATTGAAGGCCAAAGGCTTTTCGCAGAACACGTGCTTGCCAGCCTTTGCCGCGGCGACAGCCATGTCGTGGTGCAGGCTGCCGGGCGTCGAGATGTCGACGACGTCGATATCCTTCCGCTCACACACTTTGTGCCAGTCGCTCTCGTGGCTTTCCCAGCCGAAGCGCTTGGCAAACTCGGCGGTTTCATCGGCATGACGGCCGCAGATGGCTTTCATCACCGGCGTCGGATCGGGATCGAAGAACTTGCCCACTTTCAGGTAGGCGTTCGAGTGCGCCTTGCCCATGAACTTGGTGCCGATGAGCGCCACGTTAACCGACTTTGCCGCCATGATCGTTCCTTTCTCCAGATTCGCAGTGATTGCCGTCCGTACAGCGTACCGGCAGGCTTCGAGGCGTCGCAAGTAGCTAGGATTCGCCGCACGTGGTCTATATACTCGACAGAGAGTTATGGTGAATTATTCGGCAGATAGTGCTTCGAATTCCTCTGCAGCAGCTTGGCCTGCGGCATCGTCCGGCACGGCCGTCGATAAGCCAAAGAGCGGCCGTCTGTTATCGCTGGATGTCTTTCGCGGGGCGACGATTCTCGCCATGATCCTCGTGAACAACCCCGGCGAATGGGGCGAGGCGCATCAGTATTGGCCGCTCGACCACGCACCGTGGCACGGCTGGACGCCGACTGATCTGATTTTTCCGTTCTTTCTGTTTATAGTCGGAACCGCGCTCGCGTACTCGCTGCGGAAGTATCGGGAGGGTGCGTACATCGCACCGATGGTATATTGGCGAATTTTTCGCCGCACGGCGCTGCTGATCTTCCTCGGTTGGATGCCGAGCTTGCTGTTGAAAACGATTCACGCTTTTCACGGGCAATCGTTCGACGTCAGCGACCTTCGGATCTTCGGCGTATTGGTGCGGATTGCGATTGTTTACTTTTGCGCGTCGCTCATCGTGCTCCACGTGCCGGTCCGCGGACAGGTGGCATTGAGCATCTTCATCTTGTTCGCCTATTGGGCAACACTCGCGTTTTTTCCCGATCCGCACGACTATTGGAACAACCTGTCGAACGACCACAATGTCACGGTGGTTGTCGATCGCGCGCTCGTCGGTGACAAACACATGTACCATGGCGATCCGCCTACGGAGCCTGAAGGTTTTCTGAGCACGTTCCCGGCGATCGTCACATCTCTCATTGGATATTGGGTTGGTCTGTTCATTCAGCGGCGGGGCGTCAATTACGAAACTGTGACGAAGCTCGCAATTTATGGGTTGATGATCGCCGCGATCGGGCAGGGGTGGCACTTTGCCTTCCCCATCAACAAAAAGCTTTGGACGAGCAGTTTCGTGCTACTGACCGGCGGGCTGGCGATGGTCACGCTCGCGACGTGCCTACTGATATTCGACATCCGCGGCTGGCGGCGGCTGGCGCGGCCGTTCGAAGTTGTCGGCGTTAACGCGATCTTTGTGTTCGTTTGCTCAGGACTGCTCTCGATCGCGCTGAGTCGCAACAAGATCGGTGAACTGACGGTCCACGGCTGGCTGTATCACAACCTTGTTACGTCGTGGATTCATGATCCTAAACTGGCCTCACTTGGGATGGCGGTTTTGACCGTCGCGTTCTGGTGGTTCATGTGTTGGGTGATGGCGCGGCTCGGTTGGTCGATTCGGGTGTAACGTTCGGGCAATTGCAATATTTAGCCCCAGGCCGTTGGCCCGGGCGCTAATTACGAAAGTAGCGCATGCCCACTAAGCGACTTGCTGAGATTGAATTCCAACCACCGAAGATCGGGATTCCCGCGGATGTTGCCGCGCTAATCGCAGACGCACAGCAACGAATCGATACGCTCGACAATACGACGCGCATTGAAATTCCGGCATTTGTGCCCAGCAACTTCGAAGTCGCATATCGTGCCCTTGCAGAAATTCACGCGACTAACCTAGCCACAGGGCGGCGATTCATTGAGTGGGGTAGCGGCGTTGGAGTGGTCGCCTGCCTGGCGTCGTCGCTCGGATTCGACGCGGTCGGGATCGAAATTGAGCCCAAACTTGTCGCCATCGCACAAGAGATCGCGGCCGACCACGGAATCGAAGTGCAGTTTGCCTGTGGCAGCTTTGTGCCGGATGGCGTCGAGGCGCGCGTCGATTGGGTCGACGGCGTGGCCTGGCTCACGACGACGGGCGACGACGGGCACAAGGAACTCGACCTCGATCCCGACGACTTCGACGTGGTGTTCGCCTATCCATGGCCTGGCGAGGAACAAGTGATATTCGATTTGTTCGCAGACACGGCGGCCGTGGGCTCGCTGATACTTACTTACCACGGCATCGACGGCGTCAAACTGCAACGGAAGGTTCGCAGATAAAAATGACCACGGAGACACGGAGGGCACGGAGAAGATAAAGAGAAATGGATTTGTCGCTGCGCATTTGTCATTAGTAATTAGTCATTTCTAGGATGATCACAAGATAAATTTCAAATCTGCAGCCGCCGTTTCTTCATCTCTCTGTGCCCTCCGTGTCCCCGTGGTTAATATTCTTGTATGGGCTATCGAACGCTTCGCGATTGCATTTCGGATTTGGAGAAGAATGGCCAGCTTCGTCGCGTAGATTCCGAAGTCGATGCGCATCTTGAAATTGCGGAAATCCAGCGGCGGGTTTGTGCTGCGGGGGGGCCTGCGTTGCTTTTCACGCGCGTGAAGGACTCTCGATTTCCCGTCACGAGCAATCTGTTTGGGACGATTGAACGCGCGCGGTTTATGTTTCGCGATACGCTTGATCGAGTGCGGCGGTTGGTAGAGTTGAAGGTTGATCCAACCGCGTTCTTCCGACGGCCGCTAAGGTATGCGCGTGCGCCACTTAGCGCACTGGCAAGTGTGCCAAAGCTCGTCCATCGCGGCGACGTGATGGCGAACGAGTCCTCAATCTCGCAATTGCCGCAACAAGTGAGTTGGCCGGAGGATGGTGGCGCGTTTATCACGCTGCCGCAAGTTTACACCGAAGATATCCGGCGGCCGGGCTGGCGGCACTCGAATTTGGGGATGTACCGCATTCAGCTTTCTGGTGGCCAGTACGAGGCGAATCGTGAAATCGGGCTTCACTACCAAATCCAGCGCTCGATCGGCGTGCACCATGCCACGGCGATTGAAGCGGGGCAACCGTTTCGTGTGAATGTGTTCATCGGGGGATCGCCGGCGATGATGCTCGCCGCGGTGATGCCGCTGCCCGAGGGGATGAGCGAGCTGACATTTGCCGGCGCGCTCGAGGGGCACCGCATCCGCATGATACGGCGCGACGGCGGGTTGCCGATTTACGCCGACGCGGATTTTTGCATTTGCGGTACGGTCATTCCTAGCAAGTTGCTGCCTGAAGGTCCGTTCGGCGATCATCTCGGTTATTACAGCCTGCGACATGACTTCCCGGTGCTGCGGGTCGAGCACGTCTATCACCGACACAACGCCATCTGGCCGATCACGGTTGTTGGGCGACCGCCGCAGGAAGACACGGTGTTCGGTCAGCTGATCCACGAACTCACTGGACCTGTCATTCCGGGTGTTCTGCCCGGCATAAAAGCGGTTCATGCCGTTGATGCCGCGGGCGTTCACCCGCTGCTGTTGGCGATCGGCAGCGAACGCTACTGGCCGTTCGTTGAAACTCAACGGCCGCAGGAATTGCTAACGCAGGCGAATGCGATTCTTGGGCAGGGGCAACTGTCACTCGCCAAGTTTCTTCTGATCGCCAATCATGCAGATGATCCTTCGCTCGACATCAACGACGTCGCCGCGTTCTTTAAACACATCTTGCAAAGAGCGGACTGGACGCGCGACCTGCATTTCCAAACTCAAACGACGATCGATACGCTCGACTATTCAGGCAGCGCGCTGAACGCCGGTTCGAAGGTTGTGATTGCTGCCGTGGGGCCGCCAAGATTTGAACTCGCCACGAACTTACCCTCGGACCTGCGTCTTCCCGACGGCTTTCGAAATCCCCGCGTCGTGTTACCGGGCGTGCTCGCTGTGGAAGCGCCTCAGTTCCAGCATCCCCAATCCGCATTCCGAAATCCGAAATCCGAAATCCCTTTCCGCCTCGTCATCCTCGTCGACGACAGCCAATTTGTCGCTGAGTCGTTGCGCAACTTTTTGTGGGTGACATTTACGCGCACTAACCCTGCGGCAGACATTCACGGCTTCGATTCATTTATCGAAGACAAGCACTGGGGATGTCGCGCGCCCCTCATTCTTGACGCCCGGCTCAAACCCCATCACGCGCCGCCGCTCATCGAAGATCCCGACGTATCGCGAAGGGTCGACGCGCTGGGCGCTCCCGGCGGTCCGCTGCATGGGATCATCTAAGCACGCGGCGGCGAAGAGGTTCAGGTTGCGCAAATGCCGCGAATGTCGTACACTCGCAGCATGGCGAATTGGCATGCACCCCTGGGTGTTTCTTTCCAGACGACCGACCACGTCCTCACGAGCGGCATGTGGTGGTGCGCCGTAATTTGGCTGGGTTTTTTCGGCGGCGCAGTGGGAAGTTTTCTCACAGTGGTGTGGGATCGACTCGGCACTGGCGAGGGGTTTGTTTTGCCTCGTTCGCGCTGCCCCGAATGCGATCGGCCCATTCGCTGGTACCACAACGTGCCGGTCATAGGGTGGCTTTTACTCGGGGGCCGCTGCTACGATTGCGGCAGCCGAATCCCCTTCAAACACCCGCTGATCGAGCTGGCATTCGCGCTGTTGTTCATCGCAATCGGGTTGTCCACACCCTGGCTATGAAACACGGCCTGCAAGGAACAGATATTCAATGACGAAACGCGACCAACCAAAACCCGAAGCTCGCGCGAGCACGGCTCCACCAACGACCAAAGACCCGACACGGAAAATTGGCCCTGGAGTTGAGTCGGAAGTGATCGAAGGCGATCGCGACAACACGGCGAAGCGGGCAGAATCGCTGCAGACGCCGCCAATATCCGAAGCGGCGGCAGCGAATCGCCTCGCAATTTTGGCTTCGTCGAGTTACTTGCTCGCAGAGAACGACACCGACTTCATCAAATGGACGGAGAATCGCCCGCTGCGGATGCAGTTGGAGCTACTTAAGACCGAAACGCTCCTTCGCGAACACCACATCGATTCGACGGTCGTCGTTTTTGGTGGCACGCAAATCATGCCGCGCGAGCAGGCCGAGGCCGTGCTGAGTGAGGCAACCGCCAACGCCCAAAAACATCCTGATGACCCTAAAGCGCAGCGGATGCTCGAGCGGGCAAAGCGAATCATGGCGAAGAGCCATTTTTACGACGAGGCGCGCGAATTCAGCCGCATCGTTTCTAGCGCGAAGCATTCAAACGGCCATTCTAAGTTCGTCGTCATGACCGGCGGCGGCCCGGGGGTGATGGAAGCGGCGAATCGCGGCGCGTTCGAAGTGGGCGCAAAAAGCGTCGGCCTTAACATCGACTTGCCGCACGAACAGGAACCGAACCCGTACATCACACCGGATCTGTGCTTTCAATTCCACTACTTCGCGCTGCGAAAGTTTCACTTCGTATTGCGCGCGGCGGCGTTGGTCGTCTTCCCCGGCGGTTTCGGCACGCTCGATGAATTGTTCGATTGCCTATGTTTGCGACAGACGCGGCGGATGCAGCAAATTCCGATCATTCTGTACGGCCGCGAATATTGGGATTCAGTGATAACTTTCAAGCAGCTGGCGGATGAAGGTGTAGTCGACGACGATGACTTAAAGCTCATCGATTACGCGGAGTCGCCGCAGCAGGCTTGGGATATCATCTCGCAATTCCACGGGCTCGGTTGAGACAAACGTAACGTAGCGATACCGCGCAACGTAAGACCAAACGATGAATGACCCATCCCACCAACAAGTTGCGTTGGTAACCGGCGGCGCGGTCCGCGTTGGCGCGACGATCGTGAGAACGCTTGCTGCACGTGGCTACCGTGTCGCGATCCACGCAAATACGTCACTCGATCGCGCGCAGGCGTTGGTGCGCGAGTTGGCCGATGCCGGTCACGACTCCATCGCGTTCGGAGCAGACTTGCGAGATGAGGACGCGACGCGAGCGATGATCGACCGAGCTCGCCGGCATTTTGGCTCACTGGATGCCCTCGTAAATAGCGCCGCAATCTGGTCGCCGACGCCGCTCGCGACCACGATGGCGGATGACGTTCGCCGCTTCTTTGAAATCAATGCCTTGAGCCCATTCGTCTGTTGCCAACATGCTGGCGAGATCATGATGGAACAAGAGCAGGGCGGGGCGATTGTGAACATCGGTGATTGGGCGGTTGAGCGGCCTTACCGCAATCATGCCGCTTATTTCGCCTCCAAAGGAACGATTCCGACCGTAACGCGAGTATTTGCGGTCGAGCTGGCGCCAAAAGTCCGCGTCAACGCAGTGCTGCCCGGGCCGGTTGCGCTGCCGGACTCTCTTTCAGAGGCCGAACGGAGCCGAGCTGTGGCAGGCACACTGCTCCAACGCGCCGGCAGGCCGCAAAATGTGGCAGACGCTGTTTTGGCTTTACTTGAAAACGACTTCATCACCGGTGTTTGCTTACCAGTTGACGGCGGTCGCACAATCGGTGAAACGAGCTAACTCGTTCCTTGCCTTGCGCCGGGCAAGCGCCCCGAGCAGTCCCCTCCGCTCCTACATGTCGTAATACAGGCAGAACTCGTATGGATGTGGTCGCAGCGCCATCGCGTCCACTTCGTTCTTTTGCTTGTAGCTGATCCACGTGTTGATAACGTCCTCGGTGAACACATCGCCCCGAAGCAGGAACTCGTGGTCCTTTTCGAGGGCCGCCAGCGCTTCGCCGAGCGAACCCGGTGTCTTCGGCACTTCGGCGAGTTCTTCGGGAGCGAGGTCGTAGATGTCTTTATCCAGCGGTTCGCCTGGATGGATCTTATTCTGGATTCCATCGAGCGCGGCCATCATGACTGTGGCGAATGCGAGGTACGGGTTCGAGCTAGGGTCGGGGCACCGGAACTCGACTCGCTTCGCCTTCGGGCTCGGGCTGTACATCGGGATGCGGCATGAAGCCGAGCGATTGCGTTGCGAGTAAGCCAAGTTTACCGGTGCTTCATAACCCGGTACCAAGCGCTTGTAGCTGTTGGTCGTCGGGTTGGTGAAAGCCAGAATGGCGGGAGCGTGCTTCAATAAGCCTCCGATGGCGAACAGGCCCATCTCACTTAGACCCGCGTAACCGTTGCCTGCGAACAACGGTTGGCCGCCTTTCCAAAGTGAGATGTGCGTGTGCATGCCTGAGCCGTTATCGCTAAAGAGCGGCTTGGGCATAAACGTGACCGTTTTGTTGTACTTCTTGGCGACGTTCTTGATGATGTACTTGTAGAGGCACATCTTGTCGCCCATTTTTACGAGCTCGTCAAAGCGAAGATCGATTTCGCTTTGGCCTGCGGTCGCAACCTCGTGGTGCTGAGCTTCGACATCTAACCCGCACTCGATCATCGTGACCATCATCTCGTTGCGGATGTCCATCAAGGCGTCGGCCGGCGGCACTGGGAAGTAGCCTTCCTTGTGGCGAAGTTTGTAGCCGAGGTTGGTTTTGCCCTCCAAGGTATAATCGCGGCCCCGATTCCATTGGGCTTCTTCGCTATCGATGTAGAAGTAGCCAGCGTTCGGAGTTTGGTCGAAGCGGATGTCATCGAAGATGAAGAATTCGGCCTCAGGACCGATGAAGCAGGTATCGGCAACACCCGTGCTCTTGAGGTAATTCACCGCCTTGCGCGCTACGTTGCGAGGATCGCGTGTGTAGTCCTCGCGGGTGATCGGATCCTGCACGTTGCAGATGAGACACAGCGTCGGGATTTGGGTAAACGGGTCGACGAACGCCGTATCAGCCTGCGGAAGCAGGAGCATGTCGCTTTCGTTGATCGCTTGCCAACCGCGGATGCTCGAGCCGTCGAAGCCCAGCCCCTCTTCGAAGACCTCTTCGTCAAGCTTGGAAACCGGAATTGTGAAATGCTGCCAGATGCCAGGGAAATCCATGAATCGCATGTCGACCGCTTTAATATCGCGTTCGCGGCACATCGCCAGAACCGTTTGAGGGGTCATCGCCATGATCCGGTGTCTCCCAATGACTGGTTGGTGGTGGGACGGTGGCTATCGTCAGTGAACCCAATTGATGTTCGCAATTGGGTCGACCACAAACGTTTCGTTCGGCCGTCCTGAATTGGCCATGATACCGAATCGATTTCGCGTTGGAAACGACTTGCTCGGTGCTCGCCCGAAATCCAAAACGGGACATGTTTAACGTCGCTTACCAGCGACCAACACCGACGGACCTTGGGCGGCCAACCGGTTCGGGTGCGCGATTCATCCGAGGCCACGATTTCAACGGTTTTGTGCCTGCGCTAATTTTGCATAGCCGCGGAGCCTTTATTCATAGAGGACGGTGTGCGACTAGGGTCGAAGGAATCTTTTTTTGGGGAAGGATCATTCCATGAACACGCATCCATGCAAAATGCGTTCAATCGCGGGCGTTTGTTTCGCAGTTCTCGCGTCGACCGCATATCCGCAGCAGACCGGGAACCTTGTCTATGTGCCAAATCTAAGTTCCTTCCCGACCATTACGGTGTGCCCGCCAGCTGGCACAATTTCCACTCCACCAATGAGCAGAACTTCCGTTTTAGTCACCCCGGCCGTTGCGTCCGTTTCTACTACGAATCCCGGGGCTCGAGCGCCGGCCTCTACCCGGGTGGCTCCGACTCAAAAAACGTCAAGTTGGACAAGTATTCGTCCCAATCAGGCGCCTCCGCGGTTGCCTGTGGTGGCGCTTACCAATTCGCCGCTGACCAGGACATCGACCGGGCGCTCGGCCGTTTCGACTGCCGATCTCGTGGGGACCTGGCGGGCAATTGCCCGCGGCCGCGACGGTGAATTGGCCACCGTCGACCTGCTATTCGACAAAGGCGGATGGGCCACCCTAACGCTTTCCGACACAAACGACCAGCGATCGAATGTGCAGCAGCGCGTCGCGATACAGGGTGACCAACTGAAATTAGGCGACGCCGGCGGCAATCAGTCACTAGGCAGCCTAGTTGAAGTCACCGACCGGCAAATGGTAATCGAGCGAGATGGCGGAACAATCACGTTCGTTCGACCTTGGAACTAGCGTAGAAGATCCATTCGGATGGGTGCACAAAAGCCCCGGTCATTGACCGGGGCTTTTTTCGTTCGTGGATGCTCGTTCTGGTTGAGAAAAAAATTGGCGGGGTTGGGCATCGTCCGTTGATTTCCCTTTGGATAGCGATTTACACACTAAAAGACCCAATTCGATATGCAAGGGGAGATTACCATGAATCTTTCATTTACTCGCCGCTTTTCACGAGACGACACACGCAAGAGCAATCGCAGCCGGACTTACCAAACTTCCTTCCGGGCAACGTTCGAAATGCTCGAGCGCCGCGAGATGATGTCGGCGAATCAAATCGTAGCGGCACCAGCCTGACGGCCAATGTAGTATCCGCGTCGCAGGTCAACTTGGCATGGAAAAGCGTGGCCGGCGCAACGAGTTACCTTGTCGATGAATGGGTTAATGGGGCCTGGAAGCAAATCGGTAATTTCGCCAGCAACACCATCGGCTGCTCAATCCCCGGCCTGACCGCTGGCGCGACGTACTACTTCGACGTCGCCGCTCATAATTCGTCGAGCACAACTTGGGCCAACTTCGTTACCACGGTGACGATTGATCGCCCAATGCGGCGCGTACCTACACGAACGTGAATGGCTCACTCTTCGGCAGCAACGGCCCTCAGTTCACGGATGTGCGTCAAGGGCAGGAGGGCGACTGCTGGCTCCTAGCGAGTTTAGCCGAAGTGGCCGCCCGAAATTCGAGTTACATTCGAAATATGTTCAGCTACGTCGGCACGGAAATGGAGAACGGCGTCTCGGTTGGTCTTTATTCGGTGCGGTTCTTCGACACCAGCAATGTTTCCAGATATGTGACCGTTGACACCGAGCTTCCGCAAGGTGGAGGCTATTACGATCAAGTCTTCAATGGCTCCCTCTGGGTCGCTCTAGCTGAGAAGGCGTATGCCCAAGCGAATGCAAAGGGGTATGTCACCACCTTCCACGCCGGCGTCGACTCCTACGATGCCTTGGGAAACACAGGCGGCATTCCTTCCTGGGCGTTGCACACTATTACAGGACTGTCGGCCAGCAACTTCGCCTTCAGCCCAAGCAACATTGCTACGGCTTGGAACCAAGGGAAGTTTATCGTCCTCGGGACGGGGAATCCAACCAGCTCCTACATCGTCGGTGGACATGCCTATGCGGTGGTGGGCTATAACGCATCAAGCAGCATGCCGTTTGAAGAGTTCAATCCGTGGGGGGCCGGTTCTACGGGGTATGTCTGGAACAACTCGTCAAAATACGGCCTATTCTGGGCAAACGCGTCTTTCATCTCGCAGAATTTTACCTCGCTATTCCATACTGGCGCCGGCATCGAAACAGACGGCGTCGGTAGTGGTGTGCTGCAAGTAGCTGCCGGCGCTTCCGCCGCACAACACGCGATCGTCAATCGGACGATGCCTGCGTTGACTATCGCAACAGAGGAGCTCGCCAATGAGAGCCATCATTCCGCGTTTGATTCGTGGAACACTTCTCACCAGTTGGATCACACAGACAGTTTGGAACTGAACGTACCCTCGACCTCGGCTTGGGAAGTAGCGTTCAACAGCCTTTCCGAAGAACTGTTCTCACAAGTCGCATAGACAACGTGCTCATACGAGCCCTCTTCCGATCTAATCGAAGGAGGGCTTTTGCCTGCGCCAAGGGACCGGTTTCGCGCGGTGCGCGGCTAGGGATCGACCGGATTATCTCCTTCAACCCGTTTTCGAATGTGGCTCAACCGTCGTTCGACCGCTCTCAACGAACAACCCAAGCATCTTGCGATTTCCGGGTTGTTTCTCTCTTCCAACTTCCAAAGAACGATCAAACGGTCCACGGGGTCATCGAGCGAGTCCATTAGCCGGTCGAATTGGGCAACGAAAATGAGCGCATCCTCGGCCGAGGGCGCCACGGAGACGACCTGAATCAACTGCGTTTCGTCTGCGCCATCGACAGGCAGAAATGTATGCGAGAGTCGCCCGCCACCGCGCTTTGCGCGGAGCTCGTGCACCCGCTAATTGGCTGCCGTACGTGCCGTAATGAGCGCGAGCAGCGCCCAAAGGCTATCGCGGTCGCGCAAGTTTGGAAAAGAACCCGATCGGGCGCGCATGCAAAAACTGCTAAAGGCCTCTTGGACGACATCGTTTTCATCCATCGCGCGGCAAGGTGTATTGCTGAGCTTGAGGCGCGCCAGAGCAACCAATCGCGGATAATACCGTTCCCAAAGAAACTGAAACGCGTTCTGATCGCCAGTGGGGAGCTTTTCAAGAGCCTGGACAATCGAATCTTGCCCCTCATCATTGTCGAGGTTTACGGGTGGCTTCGGCATGCAGCTTCCATTGAACGTGGTCTTTTTCGCCGTACGCGAGAGCGATCATAACGCCCCCCGATGGGTTAAGCCACTATTTTCCATTGCGAGGACGCTCGCAGCGACAATGATTCAACAAAAAAGCCCCCGGCCTAAGCCGGGGGCTGATTAGTTAGTACAAGAGAGAGTTTACGGCGTTCAGCTAGTCGTCTGCAGTTCACGCTCCGACTTCGGAGCCATCAGCCGCATCTGCACGATACGGTCATCGGCCTTAGCTTGCACGCCGTTGACCACCGCCCCAATGATGCGGATACCAACGCCGCGGAGCAACTCGGCGGCCTGGTGAATCTTGGGCATCTGGCTTTGGTCGCGGCGAACCGAGAGGATCGCACCATCGCTGTATTGGCCAAAGATCAACGCGTCCGACATGCCGAGGATCGGGGCTCCATCGATAATGATGAAGTCGTATTCGGCACGCAGTTTATCGAACACGGGCTGCATTTGCTCGGTCGCCAACGCGTGAATCGCGTCGATATCGCAGTACCCGGCCGTGAGCAACCACAGACCTTCCGCATGCGTCGGACGAATCACATCGGCAACATCGACCTCGGCCCGGAGCACTTCGCAAAGGCCGTCTTCCAATGGCACATCGAACAGGGCGTGGAGGGCAGGGCGTCGCAAGTCGCCATCGACCAGCAATGTCCGCCGGCCGGCACGAGCCAGGCTCGCGGCCAACTGGCTGGCAACCGTGGTGCGACCTTCCATCGTCGCGGCACTCGTGACGAGCACCACCTGCCGCCGCTTCGAGCTCGAATCGTGCATCAGGATGGTTCGCACGCCGTCGATCGATTCGGTAAGTTGCGCCACCACCGGGTGCATCGGATCGAGCGCTTTCTTCGACGACAATCCGGGCAACAATCCGACGACGCGAATGCCAAGGCCTTCATCGACCTCATCGGGACCGTTGAGGCGGCGATTGCGGAACTCCAGGTACGCGATGCCCAGGCAAGTTAACGAGAACCCGGCCATCGCACCAAGAACCGCGATCGAATAGTGCTGAATCGAGTTGATGTTTTTGGTAGGTACGGCGGCCTGCACTTGTCGGATTTGGTCCGGAGCATTGGCGTCGATATCGAGACTCTCGAGCTTAATGCTCATGTCCTTGGCGACCGACTGCAATTGCTTCAAATCGTCTTCGCGGGTTTCCAGGTCCGTCGACCGCTCAATCCGCTTTTTCAACTCGGCCATTTTGGTGTCGAGCGACTTTGACATGGCGGCGAGCTGACTTTGCAACGAGCCGAAGGTGGTCTTATATCGCTTGGTCAATTGCTCCATCGCAACGTTGGGGGACAAGTCCATCTTGTGTTTCATCTGCTTCTTTTGGTCGGCCCGATATTGTTCGAGTTTGCGACTCAGGGCTTCGACTTGCTTCGCATTCGTCTGGCTCAATCGTGCACTTGTGCCGCCCTTCGCGCCGCTGTCGGACGACGACGATTGGTCCATCTGCATCAACCCGATCCTTTCCTTCATCATCACGACGACCGGATCCCTATCGAGCACATCGTCAATTTGGGCGTCGATGACATTCGGACTTTCTAAGTCGCCCTTCATGATCATGAAGTCCGTTTGGGTCTGGTACAGCTGCGCGGTCAGCTCTTCTTTCTTTCGTTGCGTTTCCGAAATGTCACGCAGCAATAGTTCAGTTTCGGCGTCGCCGCCGTCCTTTCTTTCCGGGCGGCCCGACTCGCGAGCGATATCGAGATATTCGTCCAGCTTTCGCTTGATTTCACCATTCAGCGTATCAATACTGCGGCTCAACATGTCACGCACGACGAGACGCCGCTGACGCGCTTGGTCGACGACTTCATCCTTGTATGCCTTGGCCACGGCATCGACGAGTTGCACCTGGTCTTCGGTGAGCTCATCGCCAGAGAGCGAAATGCTCAGCAGCTTACCGTTTTGGGGATAGTCGCAGGAAAGGTTTTCCTGCAGCCACACCACAGGGTCGGAGCGGCCCGCGAGCGCGCTCAAGCTGGCAACACTCGGCGGACGAATGGCGGCCGTGAGCACGAAATTACTTTTCAAGAGCGCGAGTTGGGTCTTTTTCAAGATTTCGTAGTTTTGATCGCTGTCGTGGCTAATGTCGAAGATCGTTTCACGCTTGTCTTCGACTTCGAACAGCGCGGTGGCCGAGGACGATTCGGGGAATATGAACCACAAGGCGATTGAGGCCAAACCACCCATTACGATGCCCATGCACAACGCGAGCAGCCAGCGGCGGCGCAGCGCGTGCATAAACGTATTCGCATCCATGCTGCCACGCAGCACGTGATGTACGCCGGCTGTGGGCATGCCGGGAATTGCCAACGGCGTCGTATGGGCGCCGTTGTTTTGAACCATCAAGGCGTCGCCCGGGTGCGGCTGGCCTGCGACCAGCGCGTGATGCTCATCGGGAGCATGAGAAGAGTCGTCGCGAAACGTCATGGGAGGATCTCAAATGGTCCTGGTGAATTCGGCGAAATGCCGAGAACTCGAATATGAGCAAACGTGAAGAGATGCGTCCTGCCAGCACTCGCAACTCACACGCCAATTGTTTCCAAACAACCTCGGAGGCTCGTAATTACGGGACTTTTGATAACTTGTGATTCCCAGTCGCCCGAACGCATTCGAAAGACGGGTGTCTTTTTTCAACATCCTGCGATTTTTTTCAACAATGACGGGTCCGATTTAGCGGCCCGATACGGTTGCAACGCCGCGTACGCCACCCACGGGTCGCAGTTGCACCATATCCGCCGGTACTGTGATTCGTTCCAAGATTTGCAATTCCAACCACAACAGCGCAAGTGCAAGCGGCATCATGATCACAAGCCCTGCGTAGTCGTGGCAGATTTTTTGAACCGCGAGGTTGTCCTGCCCAGCCGCCATGTACAGCAAACCGGTTGCAGTAATACGAACGATATTAACGATCAGCGCGATTGGAATGGCGCTTAGAAGAATGACGAACTTATCCCACCAGGGGCGCTCGATGACGAACACCATTGCCACTGCGAGTGCGCCGAAGATCGTTGCCATCCGCAAGCCGCTACAAGCATCTGCCACCGTGAGCGGTGTGGACATGCCCGGGATGCTGATCAAATTGCCTTGGCGGAACGCCGATACGCCGAGCGTCTGAAGTACGAAGGTACTTGAAATCGTAGCGAGCCGCTGCAAACGGCCAAGCACACCGACTTCGATGGCCGTCGGCAATGGAAACATGAAGACCAAAAATGCCAGCGCCGGCCAGGCCCAGCGAATCGCTCGAAATCCCCCTACCATCATGAACGCGCCGAAGATCGAGGGAATAAATGAAATCCGGTCGATCGGGTTAAACGCGTACTTCGCCGCGAACAGTCGCGCGGAAAGGCCAATTGCGAGAAGCAGCACACCAAGCCAGCGCTCCATATTCGGCACCGGCGTGAACGGTTCCCAACGCAACCAAAGTAGGGCGGCAGCAAACAGCGGTACGATCCAGCCGTGCGAGTACAGACCTTCGCTCCACGCCGCACTGGTTAGCGAAAACATGTCCCAATAAGCCGCCACTAACAGCGCGACTAAACCACCCAACTGAATAAGCGGAATCCGCTGCGAGGGGTCGTTCCAACTAACCGGCGCGGCGGGCGCGGCAATCGTCGCCGCCCGAGCTGGCGCGCCTGGTGCTCGCAAGCTATCTTTACGAGGCAACGGCGAAGTTGAACGCGAAGGGTCCTTACCAGATGGCGGAACTTGACTCATCGATGAAATACCTCAAAAGCCGGCTGCAGATTAACTATTTTTGATAAAAAAACGGCGTTCACCGAACAACGATTCGTTAAACGCATTATTGCGAACTCCCGGACCCAAGTCGCGGGAATTGCCAACAACCGACGATCTACCCGCCGTTGTCGTTCATGGACTCTGTGTTCCTAAGGGATGGACCGAACGGCCGCCTGCCGTAGCGATTCCCGATGATAAGTACGATGGCCACCGCCCCCTGGGCTCCCTGCAGCCACCCGCCCATTCGAACACAGCGTCAGTTTGACCACTGATTCTGTGATTCCTGCCGCCGCTCTGTGGGCTCGAGTGACAGCTCTAAGAATCGAGAATACGCGCCTGCTCAAAATCTGTCAAACCACCGCGCCGAAACGCAACCCATGATCTGCCTTGTAGTTCGGCCGCGCGAGTCAACCCATTACCGCCAACTAGCCTAAGCGGAAAATCCAGAACGATTGCCCGCCCATTTACCCACCTTTGTGCCGTCTGTGGGGATTGGAGCACTCACGCGGATCGTAATCGTCACCGCTTGCTGCTACGCGTCGTATGACCACTTTGTTCGCGCTGTTTGTGAGCGGTTGGGTGGGGCGACTTTGAGCACTCATGCCAGCCCCGTCCGGGCAGAACTTGAAGGCCCTCAGCCGCGCAAAACGCAGACTCCGGAAGCAGCAATCCGAGGGCGGCTGCAATGCTGGCAAAAATCATGGCCTCGTGCGCCGAAACTCCCGCGATTCGGTGCTACGCATCTCGTGCAGTCTTCGCAAACTCTTACCGCCGCTATGAATTTGGGAAATCTACCCGGTGTTTGCCGCCCAGAGTGAAAGTTGTTGGCGAAGTTTTCCGATTACAGAGACCGTGCCGGAAATTCCGGTTGCGCGGGGTCACCATTCCGCGCAGCTAGCTCTGGTAGTTTCCAAGCGTTCCGTCACGCACCGCGAGCCGCGAGAAAAGTCATGTTGCCGCGCATCCGATCTCTGAGAGCGATTTGTTGGTCTGTGGTCATGCTGATTTCCACGGGCGGCTGCACGGCATTCTTGGAACCGCGGGAGCCGTATCCAATCACGCCGCCGGAGCCGTCGCCGACGAGCCCCGTTCCGCGCGAGCTGGATATGGTGTCGTTACCACCATACACGATCGCTCCGCCAGACATCTTGTTTATCCAAGCGGTGAAGATCGTTCCGAAACCGCCTCATAAATTGGAACCGTTCGACGCGATCTTGATTCGCGTCGCGAACGCCTTCTCGGATCAACCGATTGCAGACGCTTTCTTCATCGATCCGGAAGGAACGGTGGACCTTGGCCCAACGTATGGCCGCGTGAAAGTTGTGGGCCTGACGGTCGACGAAGCACAGTCTGAAATTCGGCGGCACCTGTCGCAACTGATTCAAGACCCAATCGTGTCGGTGTCGTTGGCGGCATCCTCGGGTGCTCAACAGATCTCCGGCGAACATCTCGTCGGTCCCGATGGCCGCGTCAATCTATCAACCTATGGCCAGGTGTACGTCGCCGGCATGACGCTGGAAGAGGCCCGTGCCGCGGTTGAAAAGCAACTCTCAAAGTTCTTGGAAGATCCGCAAGTTGCGGTGGACGTCTTCGCCTACAACAGCAAGACGTACTACGTAATTACACAAGGCGCCGGCAACGGCGACGACGTCGCGGAGTTCCCCATTACGGGTAATGAAACCGTGCTGGACGCCATTGCTCAGCTCGGCGGTTTGTCGCAGCTCTCGTCGACGAGAATCTTCATCGCTCGGCCAGCGCCCAATGGTGTCGGTGGCGAGCAGATTCTGCCCGTCAATTGGGAGGAAATCAGCCGCGGCGCCTCGACGGCCACAAACTATCAAATTATGCCTCGCGATCGTATCTACATCTCCGAGGATCCGTATCTGCACTTTACCAATTGGATTTTCAAGGTCACGCAACCGTTCGAACGGCTGTTCGGCTTCGTGTCCCTGGGCACGAGCATGGGCAACCAGATCAAACGGTTCGGTTTGGGTACGTTGTAACCTGAGGATCGGTGGCCGAAGTGTTGGAGTGATTAATCTTGGTTGATACCATCTGCCGCTGCCTGCGCAGCCAATGCAGTGAACCAAGATTGATGAATGGCAGCGAGCAGGGGAGGACGCACTGATGAAATTTGCCAAAACAGCAACCGCCGGGATCCTGATCTTCGGCTTAAACAACGTGTCGTCAGCGCTACCGCCTTGTCCGGAGCGGCCAACGCCACCGCCTTGCTGTGCGGACGGCCACGGCATCACGAGTCCGGCGACCATAGGCTTCTACGAAACACGCTGGCGGCCATGGCCACTTCAAAACCCCGGGCCCGGCGTTCCCAAAACTGGCGAGCAACAATTGCAAAACGCCGTGCCGCGATATGAAGCGCCACCTTCTGAAGAGGAAGATCGCAAGGCGCCGCCGCCGACCACACCACCCGAGGCACCGCCGCCACGCGTGCCCGCCGGACCTAATAACGCGCCGCCGGGAAGCGAGATCAAAACCGCGCCCAATGCGCCCGCTGGCCGGCAGCCAGGTGACACGACCGAACCGAGTAGTCCACGTCGCACATTGCAACCGTATGAGCCGCAAGCTCCCGGAGGCAATCGCCCCGCGAACAGCACGGGTCCGACCGGCGAATATGATCCGCCGCCAGGACTGCCTTTCGGACCCAGCACGATTCAAAGAGCCGTTCCCGTTCGAGAAGCGAATCGGCTTCCGGTGTTTCCTTCCCGCTCGGAACGACCAACGCCGGCCGCGAAATCGAATCCGAGCGATGATCCGCCGCCAGCTCTACCGAGCACGTTGGCTAATCTCGCCAACTAGTCTCAGCGATTCAGTTCGCCCCGCAAACTACTACCGATTTCGAGCCCGGACTGACCAACAGCCCGGGCTCGTTTCTTGCGCCCACAGCGAGGGGCACGCGACGGCCAGACGAACGCCAATGTTTCGATTGTAGCGGCTATAGCATCATTCACGGCTCGCCGCCTGCGTACATTTGTTTCACCTTCAAACCTGGGCCTTTTCCGGCGCGCCACCGGGTGTCAACGCATCGTTTCCTTGACACATCTGGGGCATGAGCCTACCGTAAATTGAGTCCCGGATTCCATCCGCGGACGAAACGCTTTTCGAACCGTCGTCTGCTGGACACGTAATTAAAGCGCGTTTGTCTTGTATCCCGCAGATTTGGGCGGCTTCTCCACTCGCTGGCCGGAGCAACTCAGCCGGAGGTCTACATCGTGTCCCGATATTTACCGTTCGCTATCGGAATTCTGCTGATCGTCGGACTAACGATGCAGGAATTCCGCATGACGGACCGCCTGTCTGGCACGAACGTAAGTGCCGATGAGCGGGCCAAGCTGATCAGCTCCGTTCCCAAAGATTTCGGCGACTGGCACGGCGAAGACAAGCCTGTTGATGCCCGGGTTCAAAAGGTAGCCGGTGCGATCGGCGCCGTCTCCCGGAATTATCGTAACTCCCGCACCGGTGAACGAGTCGACCTGTGGCTCATCGTCGGCCATGCTCGCGATGTGGCCTTCCACACACCGGATGTTTGCTACGTCGGCTCTGGCTTCGAAGCGCGCGGCAAAGAAAACTCGACGTACAACCTCGTACTGACCGGTTTGCCCGATACGCCAATGTGGACGAACACTTTCTTCAAAGAAGACGTCTCCGGGCGCACGCTACTTCGCGTTTTCTGGACTTGGTACAACCCTGAATCGCCAGAAAACGAAGAGAAGGTCGCCTGGGAGGCGCCGGGCAACGCTCGCTTCCACTTCGGCAATACTCGCGCACTCTACAAAATGTACTTCACGAGCGAGATGCGCGACCCGATGGAAACCGCAGAGCAAAGCTCAGCACTGCGCTTCGCCAAGGACTTTCTGCCTGAAGTCGATAAGGCGCTCTTAGACATGCACCACCAACTCGGCGGTGGCGCTGGCCACGAATCAAGCGACAAGTCCACCGCGCCCGCGGCCACGAATCCTTCGGAAACACCCGACGCCCCAAAGACGGAACCGGCGACGGAAGAAAAGGCCGGCGCGGAGAAAGCTGCCGCCACCTCAACGGATCAAGCGCCGACAGCCACTTTGGAGCAAGCGCCCACGGAGACTTCCCCTCCCAAAACGGAAGAGAAGTAGTTGCGAACGAGCGCTAACCGCTGCTCTGCAACATTGTGGAATAGTCTGGCGCTACATCACCCCGACCCGGCCGTCCTCCAGGCCAAGTCGCTTCATTTTCTTGTACAGTGTAGTGCGATTGATGCCGAGTTGATCGGCCGTCGCATTGCGATTCCATCCGTTAGACTCGAGCACCTCGCGAATGATTTGCCGCTCCGGTCCTTCGAGCGCTTCCTTTAGCGTTCTTTGGCCCGAGGCAGAACTCATGATGACCGCGCCCGTGCCGCGAACCTCGGTCGGAAGATCGGCAACCGTAATGATCGGCCCCTTGCCGAGCAGTACAGCGCGCTCGATTACATTCTGCAGCTCACGAACGTTGCCGGGCCAATTGTAGCGTTCGAGCGTAACCATTGCGTCGTCGGCGAACCCCGTTACTTGGCGGCGCGAATCCTCGCGAACCTGTTCCAAGAAGCTGTGGGCCAGCGTCGGAATATCGCTCGGTCGTGTGCGCAGCGCGGGAAGCTCGATGTTGATCACATTGACGCGATAGTACAAATCCTGTCGGAATCGCCCATCGGCGACCGCCCGAGTCAGGTCTTCATTGGTCGCGAGCACCACGCGCACGTCGACATCAAACGTTTTGGTGCCGCCAACCTGCTCGAACTTCAACTCTTGCAACACTCGCAGCAGCTTTACTTGCATCGCCGCGCTGGCGGTTCCGATTTCATCCAGAAAAATCGTGCCACCGTGGGCCTGCAGGAACTTGCCCACCTTTTCGCCAGTCGCGCCAGTAAACGCCCCCGCGACGTGGCCAAACAGTTCGCTTTCGAGCAACGTTTCCGGCAGCGCACCGCAAGCCACTTCGACGAACGGCCCCTTGGCGCGCCCGCTGCGGCGATGGATGGCCCGAGCGATCATGCTCTTACCCGTGCCGCTTTCTCCGGTCACGAGAATCGTCGCCCGCGTATCGGCCACGCTGCCGATCATTTCGAATACTTTGAGCATCCGCGGGTCGCGACCCACGATGTTATCCATCCCGTACTTGCGATCGAGTTGCGCGCGAAGATTGGTGTTTTCTTGCTGCACGCTGCGCTGCGAAATCGCACGCTCGATCGTCATCAACAATTCGTTGTCGATCAGCGGCTTGGTAACATAATCGAACGCACCGGCGCGAATGGCTTCAATCGCACCATCCGGCGAACCGTAACCGGTCATTAGCACGACTTGCGAAGCCGGCCAATTGCGCCGGCATTGTTCCAGTAGATCGAACCCCTCACCGTCGCGCAGACGAACATCGGCGAGCACCAGATCATACGCTTTCTGCCGCAGACGCTCGAGCGCATCGGTATAACCGGCAGACGCATCAAGTTCGTAACCCTGGCTGCGGAGCCAATCCGACATCGAATCCAACACGTGGCGATCGTCATCCACCAGCAGTAATTGCGGCTTGGTCATGATTAGTTCGTTTCAATGAGTGCGAGTCCGCGTCCTGCGATCGGTACGACCATCCAAACTGTCTCACAACTCGCCCGCGCCTTTCGGCAACACGAGCGCAGTTCTGTCGAGAAATATCTACGTCACAGGTAGTAGAGGGTCAACGAAGTGAGCAATTTGCCGACACTGACTTCGGGTCGTACCGATTGTGACGGACCTATCGCACCAGCTGCTCGGATATAATGCCGATGCCGTTTGCCAGTATTCACACCTCTTCGCTCGACCGCCATGACACCAATCCGGGTCGTCGTTCACGACAAGATGCAGCGGAAGTACATCTACTACCGCACTGAACCTGTCGCCAAGAATTTTGCGCCGGATTTCAAGCCGCAACTCACGCCCAAGCAAATGCTCGAGTTGGGCGTCTTCGGCGGCAAGTACATGACGGATTGCACGAAAGAGTTTCCCGACGATTGGTTCGACGACGCCAGACTCTCGCCCGACGGGCACGACCCAAAGCTGAATCACTTTGGCGTCAAGGCATCGCAGCCGCTATCCGTATGGCGCGAGAAGGGCTGGATCTTCAAAGAAGACCCGCGCGGCTGGTTCCAGTGGTACTGCCGCTACTACATGGGCCGCCGCGGCGAGGACGACGAGCGACAAATCAAACGGTGGAAGGCCATCAAACGCCACGTCGCTCAGATCCGCAAAAACTGCAAACGCGGCGATCTGAAATGTCGTCGCCGTCAACGCCAAGCGTTACTCCACTGGGCCTACGATTCGCGGAAACTGTGAGCGTACGGCTCACTGCGGCATGATTTCTGAAATATGGCAAGATATGCGCTTGAAACCATTTCGAGTTCTTGGCCATAATCCACCCCCGTTGGATCGCTTCACTTATCTTTGTCGCCGGGGAGAGTATTATGGCCCAATCAAATGTTCCGTATTTCAAAGCTTGGTTTATCTTCCTTCTAACTAGCCTAGTTTTATCTGTATTGGCCGGGATGGCGATTGGCTTCGTACTTGGTCTTATTATGGGTATCGTCGGTGCTCCTATACAAACCGTTCAGGTAGTTTGTGGCATCGCTGGCGCAGTTTTGGGATTCATCGTCTCCTACACAATGTTTCGTTGGGTCGTAGACCGTTTCATTATCCCGAGCGTAACCGGCGCAACGACGAACGCCATGTAACAACAATCTCGTGAGCGAAGCAGTTAAGAGAAACTACTGCACCTTTCGGCGAGCCTGTGCGCACACGGTTTAAACTCCAATGACAGATACGAATTCCTGGGTGGGTGCCACGTCAGACGTACTCGACGGCTATCGTCGAATGATCGACGGCGCCGTAAAACAACTCAGCGATGAGGAGTTCGCTCGCCGACCGACGGACGGAATCAACAGCGTCGCGGTCATCCTGCGCCACTTGGGCGGCAATCTACTCAGTCGCTGGACCGATTTTCTCACGACGGACGGCGAAAAGCCCAACCGCAACCGTGACTCCGAGTTCGAAGATTGGCCCGACGACCGCGCCTCGCTCATGGCCTTTTTCGACAGCGGCTGGAATGCGTGCCGCGACTCGATCGCCGCGCTGACTGCAGACGACGTGGCAAAGTCCGTCGAAATCCGCGGCGAAAAACACACCGTGCCGCAAGCTGTTCAGCGGTCATTGACCCACACTGCTTATCACGCCGGCCAAATCATGCTCATCGCCCGCACGGTTCACGACGGCGGTTGGCAGTGGCTCACCATCAAACCGGGCGGCAGCCAGCAGCACAACGCGCAAACTTGGGGCACCACTGCAGCGCGCGGCACGGCGGGGCAAACGCCGGAAAACCGATAGGGCTCGGTCTTTGTTGCCAAAGTAGGCTTCAAGGTATAATTAGATGCCAAGAAGGATTCGTGAGTTGATCCGCGATCTAGAGCGCGCAGGTTTTACGAATCGCGGCGGAAAGGGCAGTCACCGGAACTTCGAACATCCGACTGGAATTCGCACGACCATATAGGGCAACCTTGGCGACGATGCCAAACGGTATCAAGAAAGAGAAGTCAAACGAGTGATCGAGGAAACTAAGTCGTGAACGACGCCGCTCGGTATATCAAGATAGTCGAATGGTCAGACGAAGATCAATGCTTTGTAGGCCAATGTCCGGGCGTTATCGGCCCATGCTGCCATGGAGCCAACGAGGCGGAAGTGTATGCCGAGTTGTGCGAGATCGTCGATGAATGGCTGGACACGTTGAAGAAGGACGGCAAGCCGTTACCACCGCCGACTGCCGGTCAGGGTTTAGCGGAAAAAATCGCGGGGTAAATATCACCGCGCCCGCGGATGCGCCTTCTCGTACGCCGCCCGCAAATTTGCGGTGCTGACGTGCGTATAAATCTGAGTCGTCACAAGGCTTTTGTGGCCGAGCAGTTCCTGCACGCTGCGGATATCGGCCCCGCGATCTAGCAGGTGCGTTGCAAAGCTGTGCCGCAGCGTGTGGGGCGAAGTCCGCCCATCGAGCCCTGTCTCTTTGATGTATTTTTCTAGCATCCGGGCCACACTGCGCGTCGTCAGCCGTGTGCCGAATTTGTTCGTGAATACGGGGGCTTCCCGTCCGGTCTTCTCGCGTGGCGACAGCGTCCGCTTTTCCTGCCAGCCCTTCAGCGCGCGAGACGCATACGATCCGATTGGCGACAGCCGCTCTTTTTTCCCTTTGCCGCGTACCCGCACGATGCCGGCAGGAAAATCCAGGTCGCCGTCGTTCAGTCCCACCAGCTCGCTCACGCGCAGCCCAGCCGAATACGCAGTTTCCAGAATGGCACGGTCACGAACCGCCGCGGGCGTGCTGCCTTTCGGCGCTTCAAGCAACTTGCCAACCTCGTCGCTCGTCAAAAAGTGCGGCAGCTTCCGACTCTTCCGAGGATTGCGGAGCGCCTTCGCCGGGTTCGCCTTTGCCCAGCCTTCGCGCTGGCCGAACTTCAAGAAGCTTCGCACCGACGCCAATCGCCGTGAGATAGAAGTCTTTGCGTAGCCCGCTTCGTGCAGCGCTGAAAGAAACCCGCGCAGCTCATTCGTTGTAATGCTGCCCGGGGCAGGGCTGTTGCCCTCTGCATCCGAGAGATACTCCGCCAGCGCGTGCAAATCCTCGCGATACCCCTTGAGCGTATGCGGCGATGCACCACGCTCCACGCGAAGGTACTGCAGGAACTGGCCGATCTGTGGACGCATGAAGGGCAGGGGGTCTAGAGTCGAGGGTCGACGGCCAGAATAAATGCGAGTCGCGATTCGTTCTGGCCGTCGACTCTCGACCCTCGACGCTCGGCGACTTAGAACAGCTCTTCGCTGTCCGTCACCTGCGGCATGCGAGTCCGTGAGCGTTGTTGCCGCTCTTCTTGGCGAATCTTTTGGCTCAGCACAGCCGCATCGTACCAGCTGAAGCTGAGCTCCGGATTCGAGGCGTGACGACCAAGCATCCGCAACGCTTCGGCGCGTTGCGAGTCGTCGTACAGGAAGATGTAACGTTCCTTGCCTTTGATCAGCGCGAGTACGTTGATGTCGTCGTTCACTTTGCCAAGACTCCGTTCGGCAGCGGGCGGGGGTGGCCGAAAGTTGCTGGGGGCTGTCGGCCTTTGGGTGGGGGGCGAGCGGTCGTTTGTGACCTGTCGGAATTCCGTTTTCACGACGAGTCGCAACACGACTCTACGACGCTTTATCGGCTATCCGGCCAGCTCCACACCACTCGTGTTTCACTTGCACCACCGCGCGCAGAAAGCATTTCCGCGATGTGCATGTGACAGCAGAATCGGATGAAATCATCGCTGCGTTCCAGATAGTTTTGCCAACCGCCAAATCGCGCATCGTCGCGGAAGTGGTAGTAGCTGGCGAGAGCCTCGGTGAATTCGCCATCGTTGCCATGATAAATCTTCGTGTGCGTCATAACCGGACCATCTGTCGGGCAGCAAGCAGGTCGAACCGGGCTCGGCGGCGGCGGAATAAACCCACGCTCATCCGGCCAACCCGGCGGCAAAGGTCCACCCGCGCCAGTGGCGCCGGTCATGCCGTCAGCGACCGCCATTGCCGATTGCGACGGCGGCATCGCTGTACCCGCACTGCTGGCGCTCGGCGGCAATTCCTCAACGTCGCCCGGCTGCTCGAAAGCCGCCTTGGCCACCTGGCTATTCTGGAATCGCTGCTTCCCTTTGCCCGACGGCTTAGCGACAGTTCCGCCCTTGTCGGCAGACGAGCCATCCTGCGACCCGTTCTTCGCGAGTTCCTTTTCACCCGTCAGCTCCGGCGGCATTCCTGGCGGAAATGGTCCAGGCTCTTTTTTCGCCTGAGGCGGCGGATCTGGCGGATCAAGTGGCATCTGCCCACACGTCGGCGTTTGCGTTGCGAGCTGCGCCTTCGCGAGCGCGAACTCCGACTCGAATACGAGCGGGGCAGGGATGTATTCTTCCTCCGGCGTTCCCCACGGCAAGCCGTAACCAGCCGGAATCTCGTGGAATCCAGGGTTCGCCGCGTACCATTCCACTCGCAACCCACACCGCGGCGGATAGTACGGCGTGTAGTCCGTCACCGAACCGATCACGACCGCATCCACACCCAGAATATTTGCCAGCCGCCGAGCCTCGCTCGGCTTCGAAAGGTCCACGTGGTGCGCAATGATCGCTTCTTCGGTCACACCGAGCGGCACAACTTCGAAGCCCTGAATCGACTGAAGCTCCGCGAAATACGCGAGCGCGAATCTGCGTCCGTCGACCGTCTTCTCGTCACTCAAATTGAAGAACGGCGCGACGGCAATTTTGCTCAGTTGCGGGAACGGATTGTGAATGACTGGCTCGTGACTCACGTCCGGCACAATCAGCGCGCAGCCGCTATCACCCATGACCAGCATTCCTGCCAGCATGACAGCGCAAAGAAGCCGACAATTTGGTCGACGGCGTAACATTGGCCGGATAGCGAATGCCAACCCAGCCCCCCTGCTAGCAAACCGTACGCGCGCATAGATACGAGCGCGCTACGGTTATCGGCGACTGGCATATGAGGCTTGAGATAAACGGCCCGACTCGGCGAATCGGTCGCGATTTTTTGCGATCCGCGGGGTCCTTGAAACGATCAACTGACCAACAACCAAAGCAAGAAGCAGAAGATGCTGGCGGCGGCAGCCAAGACGAGAACTCTCGCCACCTGCGCCCACCCAGAACTTCGATTCGCCAACAGGGCCATCGCCGCGACAAACAAGAGCGGAGAGGCAAGTATCATCGCAATCACCGCAACGATCGGATGCGTAGACCAGATGCCGAACACCGCCGCAATAAGCGTCATGGCCAGCATCAAACTCAACAGCGAAAATCGCGGCATGAATACATTCACGACCGGTCCTTGGCAAAGTTCGGACTCTTTAAATCACTGTAACTTCGATCTGTTGGCGCGACGACAAGCCTACACGCGCGATACGCCCGAAATACGCACACCAGAAAGCTCCCGCCCATGATGCCGATGCCCAGGAGAAACGGCGGCACTGAGCCGGCGTCGAAGTCGATTCGAAACAATTGCCAAACTAGCGCGCCCGTGTACAACGCGAAGAAAAGCCCAAGCAAGCTCCACACCACCACCGCCATCCGCGGCCGCCGATCGGACGTTGCAAAGTTGGCTCCCTGCAACAGCCCGACAACGAACAATATCGGAACGGCCGCGATCAATATCGCTTGGAAGAACGCCGGCATCCGCACAGCGAACGCCAATACGCCCGAAACAATCGCCGTGAGGAAAAGAATCCCTCTTATCGAGAATTGCCACCGACGTGCGGTCATGATTCGAAAGTACCGCGCTTAGCGGAACGGACCTCTGGCCAGTTTGCGTCGCTCATATCGCCATTGTAGCATCGTAGGGTTGCTGACAAACGTCATTGACTCTAGGCGGAAACGTCCATGCGTTCGCTCCTACGAACACGCTTCATCGCCGCTTGTCTTTGCGCGAGCGCATCCGCCTCCGTTGCTCAAACAAACACCGTGCCGACAAAGGTCGTCGTTACAAGTGACCATGTGCTTTCATCAATGGCAAGAAGTCTTCCCGATCGGTTTGACGTTGCCACCCGCACCGGATGCAAATACGCCTAGCGGACGGCTTGCCTTCGAAGAACTTCGCGACTCCGGCGTGCTGCTGATACGCACGGGCCCGGTGGTCGACAACGAGGAAGGCAAAAAATTCTCGGCTTGGGATGCCGAGTGGGCGGAACGCGAAAAACAGTTCATGAGCGCGGCCGCACATGCTGGGCTCTACTGCGCGCCGTGGTTGAAGGAGATGGCCGTAATCGACGCCAAGCACCCCGAACGCGAAGACCGACTACGGCGCGTCGTGCGATTCTTTAAAGACAATCCCGGCTTGGGCGTTTGGAAGGGAGTCGATGAACCCCAATGGGGCAAAATCCCCGTTTCAGAACTCGTTCGCGCGTACAAGATCATTCACGAAGAAGATCCGAATCATCGAATCTGGATCGTGCACGCACCGCGCGGCACCGTCGAGGAATTGCGCGCTTATAACGCAACGTTCGACATTGGCGGCGTGGATATTTATCCGGTAAAAGACCCGCCCGGCGTGCATCTAGCCGCCACAGACAAGAATCGCGAAATCTCTGCCGTGGGAGATTTCACGCAGAAGATGATGCGTGTCACCCAAGGGCGAAAGACAGTCTGGCTCACGCTGCAAATCGCATTCAGCGGGACGGTGCCACCCAAACATGCATTGCGGTTTCCGACGCGGCAGCAGCAGCGGTTCATGACCTACGAGGCAATTATCAACGGTGCCAAGGGCCTGATTTATTACGGTGGCTCTCTGCAGCCCACACTTTCTGATCGCGACCGTGCACTGGGCTGGAATTGGACCTATTGGGACGGTGTACTGCGCTCCGTGATTCAGGAAATCGGCGACAAAAGCCCGCTGGCAGCGGCGCTGTGCGCCCCAATCTCGAAACTCGGGGTGAAAGCAAGCGAGAGCTCGATTGAACTATCCGTTCGCGAAGTAAATCGCAAAGTCTTTCTACTCGCCTGCAGTCGAGACCCTCAAAAAACTTTCGAAACGAAGTTTACGGGATTGCCGCATGAACTTGGGTCCGGCGTAGTCCTCTACGAGTCGCCACGAACCGTCGAAGCGAAGGACGGCACGTTCAGCGACCGGTTCGCCCCGTTTGACGTCCACGTCTACAAGTTCTCTCGGCCGTGATCGCTCAACTGTCGCCAGCGATACCGTGGCATCAGGAACGCGCCGTAAGCTCCCACAACCAGCGCGCCCTACGATCGACTCATTTTCCCGATTCGAGGATCAAAAGCGCAAACACGAGCGCCCCAAGCGCCACATGGGGATGCGTCCCGACGAAGGCGAGGACCACTGCCAAGACGGTTAGGGCAATGAACAGCGTACTAAGCGAAACTCGCGGCTTCACGTCTCACCACGCTTTCTAAATCAGTCCGCCCATCGTGTTCAGCCCAATCGGCTCTCGGCAATGGAATGGCTCGCCGTATCGCGTGCCAATCGACTTGCCCCAGTACGCTGCCTCATCGCGCAGCGAATCGATGAACACCGGCGGCGTGGTCGGCCGACCGGTGATGAACTGGCTCTCATAACACTTGATTGCAGCCAGCTTCTGATCCCACTCTTCGCTGATATCAAGCACAAACGCCGGTTGCGGCGCCATCTTCAAATGCACGCAGTAGTAATTGTAAATCCGCTGCGGATGGTGCGGCTCGCCAGGCATATCCGTCTTCGTGAGCTTCGACCAGAACCGGGCCGCATCCACCAGCGTCGTCGCCGCAATATGGTCAGGATGCGCGTCTTCCCAATACGGAGCGAACAGCCACAGTGGCTTCTGCTGCCGAATCACACCCGCGAGCTTGGCCCGATTTTCAATCGTTGCTTCGAGTGATCGATTGGGCAGCCCAAGATTTTCCCGCCAATCGATTCCAAGAATCGCCGTAGCCGCCGCCGTCTCGCGCTTGCGAATCTCCGGAGTTCCATGCGGCGTCGGCTCTCCGCTCGTAAGGTCAAGAATACCGACCCGGCGACCCTCTTTTTTGAACTTGAGAATCGCCCCAGCCATGCCCAATTCGGCATCATCCGGGTGCGGTGCAATCACGAGAATATCAAGCATGACGCGTCGAAGGTCGAGGTTTTAAAGTTAGATGAAGAATGCTATCGCAATCACATGCTTGCAGCCAAAACATCGCTTGCCCGTTCCGCGGCAATTCGTCAAACTCTGCCGCCTCTTCTGCAACGTTGGCACTTCTTCTCTCTTCGCCGAGTTTGGCCGTGATCTTGCGACGTCTACATTTTACTCGCCCGTTATCTGTGGCGGCAGTCTTGCTCCTGCCGCTGTTTTCCAGCGGCTGCAAACTGATGAACAGCGATTGGTGGAACCCCGACCACTACCGCGACGAGCGCGCCGTCGACATCGACCACCGCCTCGACAAGGCGGAGCCGATCGTAAAAAACCCGTTCTAAACCAGCCCAACTTGCGTTCTAATGGCGGCGCTTGCGATCACGCAGATCGCACGGCAAATCCATCCGCAGGATAGGCGCCATGGCGAACCACACGGCTCATTCCACGTACGAAAAACTTTGCACCCACGCGCGCGAAGTCGCGATTCTCAATTCGACTCAATCGCTTCTCGGTTGGGACGAACGCACCAAGCTCCCTCCCGCCGGCGGCGAATATCGCGCCGAGCAAATGAGCTACCTTGCGGGCTTCACGCACAAAAAGCTCACCGCTCCCGAGGTAGGTGATTGGCTTGCCGAACTCGCAGACAGCAATCTCGCCGCCGATCCTCACAGCGACGCCGGCGCCGACATCCTCAACATGCGCCGCGACTACGATCGCAAAACTAAACTCCCGCAAGCGCTCGTAGAAGAACTCGCCAAGCTCTCAGTCCTCGGCCAACAACTTTGGGTCGAAGCGCGTAAAGCCAACGACTTTGCACGCTTTCGCCCTCTGCTGGAACGCACGATCGAACTTAAACGCCAGGAAGCCGCTGCGATCGGTTACGACAAAGAACCTTATGACGCCCTACTCGATGAATTCGAACCCGGCGCCAAGACGTCTGAAGTAGCGCACGCGCTCAATGGCCTCCGCGAGCAACTCGTCCCGCTCGTGGCCGCCATCGCCGCAAGTCCTCACAAGCCAAACCTCGCCGCCCTTCACGGCAACTATCCAGTCGACTTGCAAGAACAGTTCGGCCGTCGTTGCTCCACCGCCATCGGTTTCGATTTCAACCAGGGCCGCCTCGACACTACCAACCACCCGTTCTGCGCCGGAATGGGTCCGTACGACGTGCGCCTCACCACGCGCTACGACGCGCAAAACCTCTCCGGCTCACTCTTCAGCACGCTGCACGAAGCCGGCCACGGCATCTACGACCAAGGCCTCCGCAAAGAACACTACGGTCTGCCCACCGGCGAGGCTGTCTCGCTCGGCATCCATGAATCGCAGTCGCGCATGTGGGAAAACCTCGTCGGCCGCAGCCACGCATTCTGGGAATTCTTTTTCCCCATCGCGCAGGAAACTTTCCGCGAATCACTCGGCCACGTTTCACTCGACGACTTCTACTTCGCAATCAACGACGTGCGGCCATCGCTCATTCGCACCGAATCGGACGAAGTCACTTACAACCTCCACATTCTTATCCGCTTCGAATTGGAACTCGCACTCATCAACGATCAACTAAAAGTTGTCGATCTTCCCGAAGCCTGGCACGCCAAATACCGCGAATATCTCGGCATTCAATCGCCCACCGATGCCGACGGCGTGCTGCAAGACGTCCACTGGAGCTCCGGCGCGTTCGGCTACTTCCCCACCTATTCGCTCGGCAATCTTTACGCGGCCCAATTCTTCGAACAAGCAATCGCCGACCTTGGCGATTTGCACGGAATGTTCGCTCGCGGCGAGTTTATGCCTCTGCGCGAATGGTTGCGCAACAAGATCCACGCCGAGGGTCGCCGTTATCCCGCCGCCGAGCTCGGCCGCCGCGTCACCGGCAAAGCCCTCTCTCACGACGCCCTAATGCGCCATCTTCGAGCCAAATTCTCCCCGCTCTATGACCTCCGCTAACGCGACTTTCTTAGTCGTACGTGGCGACGTTGCAGGCGCAACCCCCCGACGAGGCAACCCAGACTTTACCGGTTATATCGATTGCCCGACCTTCCGTGCGAATTGACGTGGCTCGAAGAGTCATTGGCTCGTCGCCGCAGATGTTGCGTACAACTAGGCAATGGTAGACTGTCGTAACGCTTGTATTGACGCCGATTTTCCGGCCTGCCGCGCCATGTTCGCGCCGGCCGCTTGAGGGAGCTCGTCACCAATGCCACAACTGGCAAAATGTCCGCAGTGCCAAAACGATCTCTTGGCCCCAGAGGACGTCGTCGACGGCGCCTGGGTCCGCTGCCCGAGTTGCTGGTCCTTCTTTCAAATGAAGGATGCGGTGACACGCGCGCTACCCGCGCTAGAAGTGATCGAAGCTTCCGCCCCGGCATCCGACGCAAAAAAAAATCACGCTGCCCAAACCGTCGAAGACATAACATCGAAGGCGACGTCGGACGATGACGCAGCCGACGATGCCGTTCTTCACGAGACGCACCAGGTGGACGAAATCCACGCCGCAGCATCAGAGGCCGCCCAAGAGTTGCATTTCGCCGATCCGGAAATCGACGAAGCGCCCGACATGCTCGAGCGCCACTTGATGCTCGCCCAAGACACTCAACCGATCGAAGCAGCCGAGCTCGATGAACCGACGACAATTCCGCTGACCTCAGTTCGTCAGGAATTGTCAGACACACGCACAGACCCGCTCGACTTGGCAGGAATCGAAAAGCAATCAGTCCAACCGCACGAAGCACTGTTGGAAACGCCCGAGGAAGCCGCGCAAAGGATCGATGCCTGGTTCCGGTCTGCAAAAACGCTGGAAGAGGTACCTCCAGTTTCGGAAATGCATTCGATTGATAAAACGGCTATTGGGGGAAACGAAATCAATGCCACGATCGACCTGGGCAGCGCTGGCATTGATGAACTTGCGCTGAGCGATGATTTCGAACTCGAGCACGCAGCCGAGTCGCCTTCTGAGCCAGTCGCCCCGTGGGACGATTCGCACCATATGGATCAGCTCCTGGCAGATATCCAAGATCAGCCGGAGCACAATGAGTTCCACGAAGAAATCGCAGAAACCGCTGACGATATTCAGCATCACGTCGCGGTTGAATCCGCAGAGCATGCGTCCGAGTGGATGCCCGAGGAATCGCTCGCGATCAATCCCGCCGCCAGCTCACCGCAGCGCTCCAAATCAGCGATCCGCACGCTGGTTCTGCCTGCTGTCTGCGGCGTGATGGGTCTGGCGCTCGGCTATTACGTTTTGCTGTGGCTCAAAGGCCCGCAAATCGACGTCCTCGACGCAGCCAAGTACTTGCCGAAAGCGATGCTGCCGGCATCCTTCGCGTCCGCGCCGCGCCAGACGGCCGCCGCTCCATCGCTGCCGCCAGTTGCCGACACTGCGGCCGACTCGCCGGCGAACGAGCCAAATGCGACGCCGACGGACACCGCGAATACTGCCGACGCCGCGAAACCAAACGAAGCCCCGGCCGAAAAGCAAGCCAGCTTCACCGAGCCGGCCGGTGCCAATAAAGCTCCGACTGCGGATGACAATCGATACGCGACAACTTCGCCTCCTGCCGATAAGTCGACCGAGCCCGCGGCATTTAACCCTCCGCCCGCCGCGCCGGTGACTGACGCTCCGCCAACTCCACCAATTGAAGTTGTTCGCATCGTCGGTGCTCCGTCGTTTTCCGCGTCAGACCTCGCCGCCGCGCTAGTCGCCGCAAAGGATGCCGAAGCTGGCCTGGTAAACGGCAATCTGGCCGATGGGCGCGAAGTCGCTCGCACCAAGGGCTTCAGCTACTCGATTCTCGCCGATTTGGCCCAGAAGGCCACGTTCACCGATCCTTCGGCCGCGGACGCCGAAAATCTGCAGCAAGAAACCGACAACATTTTCCGCGCAACCCTCGCCACACCTCACGCGCGAGATGAAGTGGCTCAAATCGTTCCCAAGTGGATCGCGTCCCCCAACCGCAAACAAGGCGGCGTCTTCTTTACTGGCGCTGTCGCCATTCACGACAAGCAGGGCAGCGTCGTCGAGGGCAGTGTCGATATGGGTTCGGGTCAACCACTTCCGGTCCTACTCCCACCCGCATTGGCGGACAAGCCACCTACCGGTCCTGTCGCCGTCGTCGGCTACGTCGTCGACAAACCCAGCGAGCGCATCCCCGGCTACACCGGCACCGCTCCGCAGGCCGTCTTCGTCACAAAGCTAATCCCGCTCCAATAGCTACGCGTACTGCGTATTGCCGCAGCCTCATCGCACGATTCTGCGCTAATTCCGCGTCGTTCCCGCGACGGACTGGTCGCTTCAGCGACCAGTTCCTACGATAGACGCACATCTACTTCGCTCTAATCCTGCGCCTTGCGTGACCTCAATGATTATTTCCGTTCCCAAAGAAACCTATCCGGGCGAACGCCGAGTCGCCCTCGTCCCCGCCAGCGTCCCACCCCTAATTAAAGCCGGCTCTCGCGTGCAAGTTGAAACCGGTGCTGGTCTTCCAGCAGGATTTACGGATAACGCTTACCGCGAAGCCAGTGCTGAAATCGTCTCCGACCGCCACCAACTTTTCCAATCCGCCGACATCGTCTTCCAAGTCCGCGCCCTCGGCTCCAACCCTCACGCCGGCGCCGCCGATCTCGACTCCATGCGCGAAGGCTTGGTCATCATCGCGCCCTGCGATCCGCTGGGAAATCCAGCCGCTGTGAAACAACTTGCCGAGCGCGGCGTCACGCTCTTCGCTATGGAGCTCATCCCGCGCATCACCCGCGCTCAAAGCATGGATGTGCTTTCCTCGATGGCCACCATCGCCGGCTACAAAGCAGTTCTCCTCGCCGCCGACCGCCTGCCGAAAATGTTCCCGCTCATGATGACCGCCGCCGGCACACTCACGCCGGCCAAAGTCTTCGTCGTCGGGGCAGGGGTCGCCGGCCTGCAAGCAATCGCTTCGTCACGCCGCCTCGGCGCAGTGGTCCACGCGTACGACGTACGACCCGCCGTCAAAGAACAAGTCGAGAGCCTCGGTGCGAAGTTCGTCGAAGTGCCGCTCGAAACAACGGGCGCAGAAACCGCCGGCGGTTACGCCAAACAGCTCGGCGAAGAGTTCTACCAAAAGCAGCGCGAGCTCATGGCGCGCACGGTCGCCGCCAGCGACGTCTGCATCACCACCGCCGCCGTGCCTGGCAAACCCTCCCCAAGAATCATCACCGCCGAGGCCGTCCACGGCATGGCCCCTGGCTCGGTGATCGTCGACCTGGCGGCAGAGCGGGGCGGCAATTGCGAGCTCACCAAACCCGATCAGATTGTCGTCGAAAACGGCGTCACCATCCTCGGTCCGACTAACTTGCCAAGCGAAGTCCCCACCCACGCTAGCCAAATGCTGGCGAAAAATCTCACGAATTTCGCCAAGCTCATCACCCGCGGCAGCGAATTCCATTTGAACCTCGACGACGAGATCGTGCGCACAACGCTAGCCGCGACGCGCGGCGAAGTTGTCTCCCCGCAAGTTCGCGACCTGCTAGGACTGCCACCACTAAAAACCCCCACCGACGGCGCACCCCCCGTCACTCATCTCGTCGCCAAGTAATCCCGCGTCTCCGCTCTCATACAGCCGGGGGTCCAAGACCCCGGCCGCGTTCCGCCAGATAGTCGCTGCGCCAGCTTTTCGCAGCGCGTCGGGGCCGCTCAGCCCGCGCCATTCGAATCTCTAACTAAACTTTTGCCTCCGCGCGAACCGACTGCATACAATTCACGTAACGTCTGCGGATACGGAACAACCGCTATCGCTCTCCAGACCGAGAACAGAGGCACATGAGAATCAATTCCAAGCAAGAACTGCTGCCACCGCTTTCGCCACAGCCGAATTCCGCGTCCGACTGGATCGAGTGGCTAACCGCTCCGCTGCCAGGCCGCTTCATGCTGCCCGCGACGGGCCTGTTGATCATGGGCCTCGACTGGCTTTGCTTCTCCGAAGAAGCCGCCACGCTCGGCCTCGCGATCCCGCTGACGTCGCTGGTCGGCTTCATCGCGGGTGCTATCGGCACGTATCATCTGCAACGCAAGTACGGTCTCGACTCGCGCCCAATCGCGTGGCTCAAGAGCCTCTTCGCCGGCGTCCTCGTCGGCATGCCGCTACCACTCGGCGGCACGTTGCTAGGCGCGTGGATTCTCACCCAATCCGGCGTGATGAGCCTAAAAGACCGCCTCTGGAAAGACCGCCTCGCTCGAAAGCAACAGCGCAACTAAGAATACTTAGCACGCCAGTTCAATCCGCGCAGAATAGCCAGCGAGCTACGCTCGCCGGTCGCGGCACCACGGTCGTCGCGACACTCTCTACCCCGACGCCAACGCCACCGCTTGCCAAATGCCAAAAAAATGGCACAAGCTGCCCGCTATGACGAGCAGATGCCACACTGCGTGAAAATGCCGCACGCGCGTATCGAAAAATAGAAAGAACGTGCCAAGCAAGTAGCACGCGCCGCCAACGAGCATTAGATAGGTGCTGTCCACCGCCACCGTGTGGCGCAGCACGGGCACGGCTACCATCGGCAACCAACCCAGCACGATGTACGTCCACATCGAAATATCGTGCACGCGATGAGCAAGCACGACCTTGGAAAAAAATCCGACGAAGGCCGCCGCCCACAATCCGCCGAGCAGCATCCACCCACCGCCCGTTCGCCAGTACGCCAAACCAAACGGCGTGTACGTCGCCACGATCAAAAAATAAATGCATCCCTGATCGAGCCGGCGAAAAAAGATCTTGCGATTCAAATCGGTCACGCTGTGCGAAAGCGTCGACGCTGCATACACGGCAATCAAGCTCGCCGCAAAGATCGCACATCCTGCGATCCGCCACACGTCGCCGTGGCGCAGCACGCTCCAAACCATCACCGACCCGCCTAGCACGGCCAGCAAAAAGCCGATCCCGTGTGTTACCGAGTTAATGAATTCCTCGTCACCCGTCCGCTGCCAAACGGAGTGCTGCCGAAGCTCTTCGATTTCGTAAGTTGCGGTGCTCATATTTATCTCAACGTTGCTCGATCCCCGCCCGGGGACGATCATTCACCGTAACAGTTGAGAACCACGCGCGATACCGACGATGGCAAAAAATGACGCAAATAATCGCCTCTCCGTGCTGCTTTTACGGCCTAGGCAAACGCAACCGCTGACACCGCTTATACTTCCCAAGTGGTCGATCGTAGACCAGCAAGTTTCGAGTATTTTTTGATTGATTCGTTCTGACCCGAAAAGTCGCCCTCGATGCGCGTAACTTTCATAAACTGCATTTCCTCTGGCGCATTTGCTTCGCTACAACCGTGACGTACCCTTTATATAGCGTAACGCGACTCTCGCTACGCATCTCTTGCTCGGGGTCACTATGAACATCGCCGCCGTTCCGCTTGCGGTCTTTCAAGACCAATCACTCGGAGGCCCTCTCTCGGCCGACCATCGCCGCGAGTTGTCCGCCGCTCGCGATCGCGCCCGAGTGATCCGCAAAACGGCCCGCGTGGCCTCGTTCAATGGTTGGTCCACCGCCATCATTGCCGCCTGCTCTGCGCCGTTCTCGCTCTCGAGCCCCGTGGCTCTTGCCCTCACAGTCGGCCTCGCAGTAGTTGCCTTCAACGAGTTCCGTGGCCGCAAACGGTTGCTCAACTTCGAGCCGTCCGGCGCAACGCGTCTCGGCTGGAATCAGCTTTTCTTCTTGGCGATGATCACGGCCTACTGCTTGTGGATGATCCGCGCCAACCTGAATGACGCCGGATCAGTCTCCGATGAGCTGAAAGGCTACGTCGATCTCGACGCCACGCTCGGCTCGGCCAACGGCGGCTTCGCAAGCATGTACAAGCAAATCGTGTTCATCTTCTATGGCGCCGTGATCGGACTCAGCGTATT